>Ga0116229_10000266_pt1 | contig 62462 bp, 53 predicted proteins | sample S1TSphgellanicum_3_FD_87313 | JGI IMG/M metagenome (GOLD analysis project Ga0116229, IMG submission 87313) | Host-associated microbial communities from peat moss isolated from Minnesota, USA - S1T2_Fc - Sphagnum magellanicum MG | ecosystem: Host-associated > Plants > Peat moss > Unclassified...
CTACAGAGCATCTCCGGAACCACTGGAGGAGGCCAAAATGTATCTAAATAGGAACATGGATGGAGGGCCATTCTTGGTTTATTTCCTTCCCATTCTTAGTGGGTAGAAAATTGTAGAGTTCGACTCAGCAGAGGGATGGTGTGCAGCTCCTGGTTTATTTCCTTCCCATTATCCTTTTATATATGTTTTATTTCCTTCCCATTCTTGGTGGGCAAAAAACTGCAGTGTCCGACTCAACAGAGGGATGGCGTGCAGCTCCTGGTTTATTTCCTTCCCATTATCCTTTTATATATGTTTTATTTCCTTCCCATTCTTGGTGGGCAAAAAATTGTAGTGTCCGACTCAGCAGAGGGATGGTGTGCAGCTCCTGGTTTATTTCTTTCCCATCTTCCTTTAATATATGTTTTATTTCCTTCCCATTCTCTTGGTGGGCAGAAAGCTGCAATGTTAAACTCAGCACAGGGATGGGGCGCAGCCGGCAACCTCGGAGCTTCCAGGGGGGCGCGGCCGACAACCTCGGAGCTTCCAGGGTGTCGATCCACAAGGATGACCGGAATGGATGGACAGAGGACGAATGACGAGACATATGACAAGACACACGAATGAAAAGGACGACCACCCAAGGATATTATAGAAGTAGATACAGGGTCCTCTTTCTAAGGGCATCTCTAGCGGTGCTCAGTATGTGATCCTGCGGAGTAAAATTGGATGAAGAAAACTTAAAATATGCCAGTTTGGCTTAGGAAAATTGTTTTTTCTCAGCATAATTGCACAGCTTGCCGTGACTAGTAAAAGGCGCAGTATCTCTGTGACCCTGTAAAAAAGAGTATAATAAATATCCTCTGTGACCCTGTAAAAAAGAGTATAATAAATATCATCTGACAACTGCTCAGTGTTTTTGATTGGCCCATCATAATGATTGGTCCAAGTGGTTTGCTATTATTAGTCCCCCACCTATTTGCTGCTGTCCCAGTGGGGTTGAAAAAAAGTAAATAACTGAACTTGGATGTGAAAAATATTTTTGCAGGGTCAAATACTGAGCACTGCTGGAAATGCTCTAACACGGTTGTCTTCCCCCTTAGCAGCGTTTGACTTTTTTTGAGTGGTTGTCTTCCCTCGCTGTCCCTCTGTAGCTCAAAAGAATAAAACCCACTAGGGCAAGTTGCTAAGTTTATGCATATTCATCGCACCCCAGCTTTTCGCCCCACGCTCTTCGAAAGGGTCACGGCGCTCTTCATCAACTCAAGCTTTGTTTGTTGAACAGGTACGTTTTGTTTGCTGAAATATACGTCGGCTCTTTCCAGTCTTGTTCTTGCTGCCGTTTTGGTGAATCGCTCTCTATTGAAGTCCCTTGTTCGTGCTTAGGTGTTGGGTTGATTGACTCTAAACAAATCTCGTATGCCAGCAGATAGTCTCGTATCTCTCAAAGCCTTCATCTAAGACATCATGGATTGCAAAGATTCGAAGGGCCTCGGTAAAGGGGAAAGCGAAGACCCGGTTTCCTGTCATGTTGTGCATACATCTGGCGCGGTTTTACACTCGCCGGGCCAAAACCAGAAGGCGAAGCCAGAAAGTTGTAATCTCAGCAGCACCACCAGGAGCTCTTCAGAGTTGGACGAAGACATTCCTTCGGAGTTGTTGGATGAGCGTATCCCTTCAGTGGTAGCACCGTTGTATTCCGGCAAAGCACCTGAGCACCTTTGGACTGGGCTTCTGCCACAGAGGGACCCAAGTCCTGCGGCTGCGGAGACCGTAAATGAAGAAGGGAGTTTCCGCTTAGTGCGACTCATACATCCATCGGAACTTGAATTAGTCGAGGAGATCACAGAAGGTGGCCAGGCAAGAATCTTCTTGGCTAAATACTTGGGAACTCATGTGATTGTCAAAAGATATAAATGCCGTGGAGTTGGCGCGCTCGACTTGCAGAAGCAAAGGGAAGTGGCGCTCAAATTGCAGAGGGAAATGGAAATGGTGATGAAATTTAGTAAAGGGAGATCAAACTCTAGACTTTGCCCAGTATTAGGGGTGTCCGTGGATAAGACCGGCAAAGTATTGGTGGTGATGCAGCTCATGGACGGTGATCTGCGAACTCTCATCGACAAGAGAAGTGATCTGCTTTCTGTAAGTCAAGACCGAATCGAAATAATCCGGGCAATTGCAAGTGGGATCAGAGAATTACATGCGTGTGGACGGATACACAAAGACATTAAGGCCTCAAACATCCTTGTTTCGTCTTATTATAGACGCAAACGCTGGATAGATGTCATCCCAATCGGCCGCGATAAAGTAGAAAGAATACGAATCCAAGAAAGGGAGGGTGGGAGAATGGTGGACAGGCGTATTGTCAAATTGTTGGACAAGGTTGATGTCAAAATTGGGAACTACGAGAGCTCGGACGGCGTTCTGGGCACCGAATTCTGGAGGCCACCGGAAGTGTTGCGAGCATTGCGGGATGGATCGCCGTCAGACTTGAGACTTGTGTACTCTCCTGCGGTGGATGTGTATGGTTTCGGGATGGTGTGCTACGAAATCCTCACGGGCCGGATTCCTTTCGAAGGCCATCTTAAGTCCGACTACGATCTGGTTCTGTCGGGCGGAAGACCGGACATTCCTCAGAATGTGAGTCCCGTCATGAGGGATTTACTGCACCGCTGTTGGCACGAGGATCCTCGTGAACGACCTGGATGGCCCGAGATTCTACATATCCTACATTCAGCGTATTGACCCTATGGTGATTGAAAGCTAGATCAGCTGGTTGCAAGAGTAACGCTCCGTAATCCCGAGCCCTAATTCTTTTGCGCATCTTGCACCTCCTTCTATGGCATCGCATCTTTGGGAATGCATTCTCTCGCTTGAATACATAGTCTTTTTTCATAGTTTTGCTTTAGATAATTGCCCTTCGGATTTATGATTTGTTTGTAACTTGTTGCAGGCGCCGAGGGAGTCATTTGCTTTGCTCTTACTGATCTAGTCGCAATCCTTGAGCGGTGTCCCACCCACGATTTCGGTATGTTGATAACGTGGGATTTACTTGCATGGTTTAAGAATGGAATGATTCCACATTCATAAATTGTCCAAAAAAATCTTGTAATACTATTTGAATCATAGCTATGACATTCTTGGTGCGAGAATGTTATGGAAGCCCAAAGAAACAAGAATTTTAACGAATTTTATAGATCAACCAGTGTAATTTGGTAAACATTTCGTGGGTCAAGAATGTTTTGACAAGGTGCTAAATGAAGAATTTTAAAAAAATTTAATGTGCAAAATGAAGAATGTCATAGCTATGATTTGAATTTGGTGGGATTAACATCCTATACACTATAAGGTTCATAATGAATTATTTTAGCAAAGTGGTTTCTACTATGTAGTTGTAGTAATAAAATTCCAAGTGTGTCACTCATTTGAGGTTTTTTTTCTGTACTCGAGGTGCTTAATTTCATATTTATTATGAGAGTTGTAGTATCCATTTTAGACTTGCCACAACTAAATTTTATGTCAATTTTATGTGCCTCCATGGGCAAAAATCCAAACTTAGTTTCAAATAAAGATGGGTATAATAAGCAAGGTATTTAAAAACAATAACTTAATTAATGATCTAACATGCTACCCAAAGCACCTTCCCCCTCTAACAAGTACAACTAGTTCACAAAACCTATCATTGCTAATTCTTCACATTCAATCTCTCATATTAAGTTCATTCCAATGTTGTCCAATTCTTGATTTTGAAAAGAACCTTTTATCCTAGTTCTGACTTTTTTTCTTTTTTTTTTTTTTTTTCAATGGAACCTTCAGTCTGGTCCTGAGACCAATTTTCTGGATGTATAAAAGCTCTTTTGTTTAAGATCAGGTTATGGCTACCTCCTTGAAACTATGGTAGAAATCTGGTGATTTTATTTTTTTTTTGGAAATTTGACAGAATTTGCCCATTTTCCATTGCAGCATTTGGACCATGTAAAATACATGCTCTGATGTGATTAATGGGCTTGAACAATGAAGAAATGAGAAGCAGCTTTGACACATCCCTCGGCCAAAATCAAATGCAAAAAATATTCCTCTTTCTCAAACCCAAACCCTCTGGAGGAGTTTGCACAAGAATTTAGGGTTCAGATTTTGAAGTCCACTATGTATCTAAATCTTCCACACCTGCTCCTTCTTCTTCCACCACCCATGTTGTCAAATTTCTGTAAGCTCAATATATAAACTGCATTGGGTGTTTACTCCAACATAGCCATAGTTGGGGCATGCTTTGCATGTCCATTGACAACACAGGACTTTTGTTCTCACATTGTTTTGGTTGTAACATGTGGCATGCATTTGAATGGTAGCAATGGAGTTTAACATGAAGAGGTCGATTTAGGAACTCTTTGTGCTAAAAAAAAAAGGACAACCCCGTGCTCAACAAAAGTTTGAAATACAAGTCCATCATACATATGACTTGTATTTATTATCAACCTCATACCTACCTATAACTTACCCCCCTTTCACTAATTATCTACTTATGGATGAAAGCATAGTACTATTGTTTGCTAGTAAGTAGTTGATTCGAACATCAATCACAAAATACGAACAAAACGTTAGTTCATATGGACAAGATTTCTATTAGTGCATTGAATGTACAACTCATGCATGAAATTGAGGACAATTTTTTAAATTGTTGGCCATTTCATCATCATGAAATCAAACACAAAATTAATGTTAGTTTGGCAATCCCAAAACTACCAAACTAATTAGCTAATCCTCATATCCATACCTCCAACAAGTTGACTATTCTAATTTCAAATGTGTTAAATCACCAACAACACCTTTACACATGCCTAATGTGACAACTATTGGAATTTGATTTTGCTACATGATGTGCTTGGGCTAAATGAAGACCTTGGTTACCTCGTGTGACTATTGTTCTATTTAGCTGTGTACATATGTCACTCACACAACAATGTTTTTTGAACCTTCTTCCTATCTCTATCTTCATTATACTTTAGGATTATGGTTGTATGAACATCTCGACATCTTGGATAGCCCAAAGCTTTCATCATCTCTAGATTTGAGTGTCAACCAAGGGTGTAATCAACTAATTTGGATTTCAATGATTATTTTTCCTTGAATGCCACATCTTTCAATATTTTGCTTCCAGTAGACCTCCATCATCATGTTTATCAAAATATTTTCCTTCCTATTAACAAATGTGGAAGGTGATACCTTTAAACATGGCTTGTGAAGCATCTTTGTGCAAGTAATCATATAATCAATGATCTATTTAAAGTGTAGATAAAATATCTACATGGGGTAGATGATGAGTTTTTCTTTTTTGTTCCATTGGCCTAGTTTTGCATTTGTGAATAGTTTTCAATCCATTCACAATTGGGGTTCCAAAAAAAGGAAAGGGAATTCCATTATTTTTTTAAGGTTACTTTTTACAGACATCATTACATGAAAAAAATTTAAGCAAGAAAAATTTGAATAGTTCATGATTTTTTACATGCATACACAATTACGCATCAATATTTTGATTTACAAGAAAAACAAAAAATATGTCAAAATGAGCTTCTAAAACCAAATAAATATGTTTTTTTCCATGATTATTTCTTTCCGATATGACTTATATGTTTAGAGATTAAAAATTCAAACCTCATGAATATAAACAACTAGTCAAATAATTTTTAAATGAATCATTTCCCTTGTAGCTTTTTGTTTGAAAATTTCAAATTTAAAAAATTTCATATGATTTATGTTTACATCAAGTTGACTTAATGAACATGTAAATGCATAAAGGGAAACATGTTTTCCTTGTACAAAAAATTTGAAGTCAATTGCATTATTTTGCGTCCTTTTCACATTTCTTAATGAAAAATTATAATATGAACAACTAACCATAAATCAGTCAAAGACTCAAAAAGATTGTTACACAATATCCAATAATTATAAGATTTCTCTTAAAAATAATTTTTTTAATACTCTAATTGTAGGAACACAACAATACACCATAGTTGTAATATACTAAACATTATAAAAACATAAAATGTGTTGTGCAATCCATTTTCAATTAGAAACTCATTTTTGGAACCCCAACTGTGAATGGACAAATAACAATTTTTTCTTGTGCAAAAGCCTCATCGATAAGTACCATCTTTTTGTCCTTCAATTTATTTTGAAGATTGTTTAGATTCTTTGTGTCAATGCTTCTTGCAATGTCCACAAATCATTTCATTTCTCCTTGCGTGAATGGGCTTCTTCATCTTGGAAGTATTGGGTGGTTCCCAAAAAAAAATTTAGAATATTTTGCATTACCAGTAGTTTTCTCACAAATGAGGACATCCTCCTTGTGTTAGAAAAGAATATCCCTTTTCATACTAATAGTTTAAAGACAAGGAAGTTTTTAAAGTTATGAATAAAGTATTGTTGGCCTCATGTTAAAGACAAGTGGATAGCTTCATAATTTGCTTGTAGTAAACTTTCTCATCTACTTTTTGTTGATCACCCTTGCCCTTAAAGCCATGCAAACTTGTTCATTTGTTTGCACCTTTTGATATCGTTTACAAAAAAAAAAATTATAATTCTTCAAATTGCACAATTTGGGTGACTCTACATAAATTTTTCTCCCCATTTTGAAATGGCATCTTTACATAAAATAAGTTGGTATGTTATAGTCCCCTTACCATTTTATTTTTTATTTTTTATTTTTTTTAGTACCTAAATGTGAATATCAAGATCAAATCCCAATGTATATATCGGGTAATGCCAAGATTTTTTTATGCCTATGAATTTGGAATGTGTGAATTTTGACTATGCTTTCCCTTTCCCTTGTGCTCCTTCTTTGCTTGGAGCACCATCGTTACAAAGATATGGAAATTCTAAACAATGTTGATTGATTTTGTGATGTGCAAGATGCAATTTGTAACTAAGTAGGTTCTTGTAGATTGAAGGAGAACTTGGGTGCTTTTTATTTGACACATTTGAGTGTAAAATAGTACATGTACTTACACTTTTGGGAATCAGTGGTGTTGTCAAACTCAAAGATGATGGTGTTGGAACAATTCCATGGTTGTTGTTCTTGTTGCCCTTGTTGTATCTAGTATGCATTTAGTTGTGTCTACTATTGCACATATTTCTACATTGTTTGTCGTTGTGCATGTTGCAGCATCTGTAACGCCTGGAACACTTTTTGCATCATCTTTTGCTCTAGCCATAGATAATTTAGAACAATCTTGCATGACTTCTTGTATAGTAATGCACACTCAATTTGAAAGACTTCTTGTATAGTAACAATGAACTCGAAACCTACAATGCATTTTTATGCTTGCTTTGTCTAAAAAAGCATGTATGCTTTCTAAAGAAAGAAGAGTGGATGGAGAGACATCTTTGTAACTTAACACTGATCTCCTCAGCTGATTTTGGCCATTTTCCGTCACAAGGTTTTTTTGGGCTTAAGTCTACATTTCATGAAGATGAGATGTAAACAACCTTCCCACTTAACATTGAGTTAACACGCCCTACCAACAAGGACACCACATCAGATTTTGTGTTACGTAACACTATACATGTGAATCCAAAATAAAAACATGTATCACAACATTAATTTACCAGAGTTAACTCCAAGTGTGAATGGTGCCTAAGGTTGCGCATGTGCCCAATAAGACCACAGTATCCAGTCCAGTGCAAATTCACAAGCCTAAACCCATGTTTGCACTATAGACAGCAACTTTTTCATATCAATTTCATAACCAGAGCCATCACAAAGGCCTTCATATTAATTTTCAAGTTCTAAGATCAAGCACAATCTCCCATGTAGAACTAGTGTAAAAACTTACAAGCCCATAATCACACCTCGAAAAGTTCAGTTGGTAATTAAAGCGCTTATATATTAGTTACGGCAAAGCAAAAGAAAGCACAGGAACATTCCACAAGTGATGCATGTTTTTCCAAAGGTTACCATTTACATGCCTCCAAAGCTTAAACCACTAACATGCCTAAAAGCACACAAGAACCATGCTTTTTGAAGCAAGATACCAACAGCCACAGAGAAACAAAATCAGTAAAGCTTCAAAGGTTGATTGATTTCAAAGAAACCAAGCAAAAAGAGAGTCTGAGTTTTTACCATAGAGCAAGGTGAGCGTCTAGATCGAGTACTAGAGCTGCAAGTCTTGATACTTGTACTCTTCAATGCCTGATGGTGTGATGTCAATCAAGGAGAGAAGGATGAAGTCATCAATTGCTATGTCTAATTCACACCAAAGACAACAATCTGTCAAGTATCACCAAAAACGAATTCCATACAAAAACCATGGACAGTTGCAGACACAAGAAACTTCACTTTTGCTTGTAAAGAATGTGGTGACATATACACTGATGAGACTGGGCTTCATGCCATTAGACCTAGTGGAATCAGTGTTAAACAGGTTAGTAGTTGGCAGTGGCATCCGTATGGTTGCTGAAAATCAGCTAAGTGTAGTCCCTCATTTCACTCCACCATGCTGAAGGCAATACAATCATTCAGGAGAGTGGTGGCAACAGGATTGAATAGTAACAGCTGCTCAACTGCCTGCAAAAAAATCTAAGGTTGATGCTGAGTAAAAAATTTATGAATGAGAGTGTCGGGAGCGCTGGTACAGTAAGTACCCCACAAATGCGGACATAAAGAACGTCCATAAGACCTGCAGTAAGATAGCACAAAATGTAAGTTTGAGAATAACTCAGTCCATCAAAATTAACATGAAAACTCCATCGATCATCATTGCTTGGCTCTAAAAAAATGGAAATATAGTGGGGTATTTTGCCACACATAGAGGTCAACTAGCATACTTGCAGATTAAGAGTATCCAAGGAAAAAAGGTTGGATGTAACCTGAGCATGTGAAATGACAATTCTGGGCATGAACATCTGCTCCAGTGAGCATGCCCATGGTTGAACAGGAACCACAACAAAACATGCTTAATTCATAGTAACAGCAGAAACAATGCCAAAATAAGTAATTACCGAATTGACGACTTGCAATTTTTCAAGTCTCCGAACTCGGAGCTCCAATTCTTCCAAGATGCACTCTACAGAAACTGGAGGACTCACTAGAACCTCTGATCCAGCACTTGCTCCCTGTTGGTGGGACCAAATGAAGACAAATAAAAAGAGCACAAGGTTGGCAAGACAAGAACATGGAGGTGACACAAAGAACTGCAGCATAACATAAACTCTAGTTACCAACAAACACAAAAAAGTGAATCAAACTCAAACCTCCTTCACAAGCTTGCAGTTAAGCCATATAACTGGCAGCCACATTAAGCTGTCTGAACTAATATACAATTAGTATATCCACAAAGCAACAAACATAAAAGTAGCACAAATAAGAAGGGTAGCAGAGAAAAGAAAGACACTAACCTGAGCCTGCACATAATCCACGAGTTCTCGCAAGCGAGCAGCTTGTGGATCTTCAACACCATTACTTTCTCCACCATTGTCCAAAATGATTTCAATGTATGGCTGGTCAAATAGCAAAACATTAAAGTTAATTCACTTGAAGAACAAGAGCTGAAGGGGGCCTTTTTGTGCAGTAAAATCAAGAACACCCAGAGAAAATATTGCAGAAATCAGTACAAAAGGTCCTCAGTCCTCACCATAGTAGTGTAACTGCCCTCCAGATTAAGTGCAAGGCCCGCAGCTGCAACAGCCTCCTTATTGGAACCTTTTATTTGGATGTATGGAGTTGATATGTTTTTCAAGTGGTCAACCTCCACCAGCAGCTGTCAGCATGCCAACATCTGGCTGGATTTATCCATGATGCAAAAATTACTCTTCCATTGTTATGAGGAAATGGAGAATTCAGCTGTGAAAATTACAAATTAGCCTTTGACTTGTTAGAGGGGGGACAAGGTGTTTGTAGCATCCTATAGCACAAACCAGAGAAGATCATCACTGACCTTATCATCCTGAAAGATAGTTGCTGTGGCCTCAATGTAGGCAACAGCACAATACCTGGTATCACAAGTGGCGATATAAGTTGACAAGGACTTAATAACTTAAACAAATTCACCAAACTTCTAGGTCAAACTATTGAACACAGTTGGCAAGTTGAAAGAAGTGCAAAACCTTTCTCTAAATAAAAGAGGTGTCACTTCAAGGTGGGTCACTGGTGTGGTGTACAGCAGTACGTCCTTTTGACATTGCCTGCCCAATCTTGGTAGGTAGTACCTACAGTATAATCCTGCTAAAACTATGAACAGGTCTCTCAAGTATTGGAGATGTACCCGAGAGTTAACAAACCAGCTACTGTTCTCACACTGATGTCAAAATCCACCCGTGGTTGTATGATAAAATCTCCTTCTCTGATTGGCTAACAAAAGAAACACAAAAATAAATACATGAGAACTCTCCCTTAGCATGAAGCTGTCATGAAGCCCAAAAATAAAGTTGGCAATGAATGTCTCTAGTTACATAATGGAAAAAGTTTGGAGTATATATACCTCACGTATTAGAAGGGCAAAACGACCTTCGCAGTTTCTCACACGAATCCAATTGCTCTCTGTGCCATTGCCATTATTCGGAAGACCTGGTAAATGGAAATATATATCTGTAAAATTTTGTACAGTCTTGACTCTCTTCTCTGGGTCCAGCAGCTTTGCTATTTCCTCAAAGGCAACCTGAAAATGCACAGTTCATCACAAACAGTGTCTCAAGTGTGAAGACATGGCACAGAGTCAATCCACACTATGTAATGGACATAATTGCAAGAGTGAGACTGGAGATGTGTCTGAGCACATTTCCCTTTCACACTCTCTTTGGCCCCCACGATCATGTTTAACCTACATGTTGCAAAGAATGTGCAGACAGACTCGCCAACCTTTTGCACATGCAAGTAGTTAGCATGGCAGCATTGATCAAGCTTCATACTGCGCTCACCTTCCATGTGAACAGATCAAACTGCAGAAAGAGAAAATTTACTCCAAAGTGAACTACATTATGGGAATATGCATATAGTCAGAGAGGCATGAACAAAAAGAGCCATGATAGACATACACAGAACATTTCTTCACTGGAACAAGGAAAACAATATATCCACTTTTAAACTGCAGGTTGTTCACCTGCTTGCTACTTTTCAAAACAAACATCGAACTCTCTGGAGAGTGGACAGGATCAAAGTCGTTGGATATCTTCAACTGCACAACAAGTACAAATCCACAAATAAATAAGTGTCTCAATGTTTTACTCTCACTGAAAGACAAGCAGATGCAGAGTAAGGTTGTGCTGCTTACATGAGCATACACAAGATGAGGTTCAATGTCCTGTTGGAACATTGGGAACACAGTGGTCATCACTTCTTGTTGTGAAACTGGGCGGCCACTCTTTCTTAAATCTCCTTCAACTCGAGCAACAAGGTGGGAATGAACACCACCAACCTGTTCATTCAATATCAATGTGAGCCAGAAAACATGAAATCGTGACCCACCTTGGCACTGGATAAGGGTAGGAGTAAATGGGATAACTATACCACAGCAATCCACAGGTCCAAGCAAGGCTGGATATCAGGATGCAAGGCATACACTCCCTCCAGGATCACCTGCTCCACCCTCAACGCCCTTTATCAGCACCTCCAATTTTAACCACCATGGATTGCGACTATCTGCAACAATCATGTTTTTGAGTTTATTAATGGGTTGCCACTCATAACTCTGATGAGATTCATGAATTGACTCACCAAAGAAACCAACCAAGGCAACTTGCCAGTCACGAAACTTTTCATAGGACACGTACCACACCACAATCTTCAGAAACTGCCAGCTCCTTGGAGCCACTGCGCTTATTCTTTACAAAATCAAACACAGGAATCATTGTTGGAGACTGGGCCCGAATGTCCTCAATGTTCTGCCAGCAACCAGGTCCAGAGTTGTCAATAAAGAGTACCCAACAAGCATAAAATGATCAACTAATCTTGTTTTTGGAGGTCCTGCACACTTGCTCACAGGTCTAGAATGTCATACAGCCAGTGCCGAGTTGCAACTTATATAGATATCTATGAGGTTGGAGAGCAAACTCCACAATAAGCATTCTGAAGGTAAAGATTCTGTCGGTTCTGGCCAAACATACAAAACAAGAATGAGTGTGGTCAGCACCTTCTGAGTGTCCTCACAAAGTTTCAGACCTTCACCTTCATCATGAATGGCAGTGAATAGCTGCCATTACTCCCTATTGACTTCATCACCACCCTACAATGGGCATAGATAAGTATATATTTAATCTGCTAAAAATTCCACAAAGAGAATCTAACAAAAATCTGCATCCAGAGTTTCTGTCACATCTCCATCAGCAATGGGAAGCTTCAATATGTTGCACCTTTTGTACAGGTAGAAAATGCTGTCATTTAATATGCAGAAAGGGATGTTGGAAACACACACATACCTTGAGCAGAAGGGGTAAGTCCAGAGTGCTGAACTCATCATAATTTGAATCCTTCACTTCTTCAGCTTTGTAATAACTTTCCATAGATACAACTTCACATCCGACTATGTTTGCCATCTTGTGAGCAAAACTGGTCTTGCCAGAACCACTCGGTCCTCCTGCAAAAGGTGAAAATCTACAGTTCAAACAACCAACCTTGACACCCTGAACTTTTAAATAGACACGATTGGCCTGCAAAACCAAAAAGATTCAAACTTGACATGGCAAGGATTAGTCTATGCTGATCTCAAAGTTATCCCACTGAACCTAAGCCTCCCCAAAATCTCTGCAAAAGATTGACCAATTTTTGACATTCACAGTTGTCCCTAAATGAACAGTTGTGAGTAGGGACCTACCAATACCAACAATTACTGGTTGGCCTTTTGCATTAAGAAGAGTCTGCATGAACAGGCACAAGTAAGAACTCTTCCCAGGTGCCTCTGCAAATGAAGCCCCACAGAGAATACTTTCCCAAATTAGGGCAGTCAAGAAATTAATGCTTATGAAACATGTCAATAGAGTTGTAGAATCCCACCTGAATTGCTTGGACAGCCAAAAGGAGGCCCCTATCAACATCAAATGTCTCAGGCATAGGAAGAAGCTTAATCAAATCCTTGGATGAGGAGATGATCTCTGGGATGCTCTCACCCTCTCCTGCAAACCAATTGCATCAAAGTTAGCATTTTGTTTTGTGGGTCAATGCCTTGTGAGATATGTTGAACACATTGGAAAGACAAAACCTAACCATCTCTTAGACAGATATGGCTTGGCACTTCCACTACTTTTATCAGACCCACCTGTTGTGAGGTGCCATGATCCAACAACAGGATCCACCTCTGACTTGGTCGGTGACCTTGTCCATGTCTCCAATGTATCTGGAGGCTGTAGAGCAGCCAATGGTCTCAGCCGAACAGGCAAGGGAGACAGAATGGTTTGTTCTGTCTTACTGAATGGTGTGGGTGACAAAGGTCCGGAAAATGCTGAAGATGGTAATGGTGGTGAGTCTAAGCGTGGTAAACCTGTGTCCAACCCCAAAATTGTTTGACTTCAAACAAAGTAGAACATAAGAGACATCCAAGTCAACAACTTGCTATCCAAACCATGATTGCCAGAGAACAGATGTCACCTTTGGTCTCAAGCACCATCTCCATGTAAGACTTGGTGATCCAAGGTCCATCTAGACCTAGAGCTGCTGCTTCCACAGCAACAACCTGCTTGACATGCATAGCATGAAGTTAATTCTCTCAGGTTAATCATCTGCCTGCATGGCAATTGCTACTTCCTCAGAATGCCGTCACATAAATTGCTGTTTGCACAAATTGATAGGCTTTTCAAGAACACAGTGGCAATCAAAGGCAGACTGATTGAATAATACCTTGCGATCGGTGCCCTTGACTTGAATAAAGGCCTTATTGATATCATTGATGGTTTCAATAGAGATAGAAACTTTGCCATTGTCAATGATAGCAGATTCACGCTTGAAGCTTACTGCAACTTGGTAACCAAGTGCCAATAAACCACCAAGGGTTGTCTTTCCCACCTGATCAAAAAAGACATAAATGATTGATTCGCTGTCATGTCACCTCTTCCCACCTGGTAAACTACCTGGCTCAAAAATGCAGCACTTGGATCATTGCTTGCCTGACAAATCAATCAGCTAAAAGAAAAGTCTACTGTTGGTGCTAATGTTACAGAAGCCCAACTACTCTAATATACATAAGGATTTTGCTGAAACATTATGGTTTGTCTCAAAGAGTTCCTCTGAGTAAGTGTTTCAGAAGGATATGTGAGATTCTGAAGGAAGGGTGACCTTCTTGCCTAAATAACAACTTCACTTCTAGGGTCCTGCCACCAAACCAATTAGCATGGCCCAGGACTTCAGCAAGAATGTCCCCAAATAAAACTCTCTTCTAGTTGTCTACCCATAACTAGACAACAATTAATTGCATATCAGATTACTACTCACTTCTCATACCTCAAATTCAGCTCTGGGCTTGATAATGAAATTTTTATCCACAAATCTCTGATCCCCCTCTGCAAGTTCATATCTGATGCCACACTGCCTCATCCTTATCCAATCACTGGTTTTTGCACTATCACGAGAGGCTGGAGGTGTTAGGTACATTTCAATATATCTGAGACACAGAAACAGATGCACAGTCAGTATATGGCAGAGAAACTACCACATGCAGAGTCAGTACATGGCAGAGAAACAACCACCCTACAACCCTGCTATCAGCATGCTCTATATTCACCTGTTGCACAGGTAGCCAGCCAGCCCACAAAGTTGATAGGAGGAGGGCTCATTCTGATAACATACATGTAACATAATAATGCCAAAGATACGATGGAACTCAAAAACACCTGAGAATTCACAATAACTTACTGCTCATGGCGGGCTCTCTCTGTGTTGAACAATGACTCCACAGAAGTTTTCAAGATCTGAAGCAAAAAGTGCCCACATGGTGTTTCAACCTAGAGCATCATGAGACCTTCCTCTACAAAGTATGTCCCACCAGACCAGTAATCCTAAACCTTCCATACAAGCTACCATGCAATTCAAGTCAGTAAGCCCACCCTGCCTCTTTAACATATCAAGAAGCAGCAGCCAGCAATTCTGAATATCTCAAGTTCTCAAGTTCTGCTTCTTCATTCCAGCAAAAGCAAACATTCACCCAATTCAACTTCTCTACTGTATTGAATTGCTGTCAAGTGTCCAGGTTCCTACACACCTGCTTTTCAGTCTTCAAAATATAGTATGGCTCCCGTAAGGAGAGAGAAACAAAGCTGTTGCTTATTCTGATCTGTGTAGAAAACACATTGTCAAGGGTTGCAAGTGTAACAAATAAATGAAAACTGGAAACCAGGTAACAATATTAGTTTTCTAGGGTGATCAATACACTCACCTGTGCATGATGAAGGTCTGGTTCAATGTGTGTTCGGAATGTGGGGAAGATACTGTCTATGAGATGATCCAGAGATAAAGTCTCTCCAATGTCACGGCGTACTTTTGAAAGCAAGTTGAAATGAACACCTCCAACCTGCAAATCCAATAAGGTTTGCTCAACACTGCCATTTTTAGAAGAGTATCTGAATCAGAGCATACAAAAGCTCATAAAAGTACTAAAGACATCAGTACCCACCACAGCAACTCGGATATCTAGCAAGGAGCGCAACTTAGAATGAAGAGCATATGTGCCCTCAACAAGGACCTGCAATGCATCCAACAAAAAAGATCAACACAATAAAGCAAACATCATGCAATCAAGACAAGTTCACACGATTCAAAGAGATGGTTGTAAGGGCATAACGTGACCAACTACTCAACACTCAACGCCCATTTCCCTACTTGATCCTGCTCTCATGCAGGTTTTCTTACTCAGAACAACAACCACCAAACCAAAATGAAGATGCCATGGACAAATAATGTCCTAGGAAAAAATCAGCACTGGTGCAAAAAAAAGAAATGGTTCTGAATAACCTTAACCTCTGCAGGAAGCTGCTCTGTATAATGATACTGTCTAATAATTCTAATATGACTCCTGTCCTTGTTTCAGCATGTAACTGAGAGCAAAATTGGCATGCTTGACCTACCACACCAGATTTTGGAGCATTCAATAGTGTGAAACCAGTCCGCTTCTTCTCCTGAAAGTCAAATTCTGGTAGCATGATGTTGCTACCTCTTAGCAGATCCTGTTCCATCAATGATTCTTTTTAAGTCAAAATCAGACTATACCACAGGCATGACAATCACTGGATGAAATGCACTCTAACAGGGCAGCTACAGTTATGGTAGATAAGAATCATCAGAGATATGACCTGCAGGTTTTGAATCAGTAATGAGAAGTCAATGGACTCGAAATCATTGCTGTCATCAACAGTCACTGATGGATCATAGTAGTTCTCCATCGAGATGACTGCACCACCCAGTACAGACGCAATTTTTGCTGCAAGGCTACATGCCACCAGGTGGCAATATCAAGTCAGTCCTTTTACTGTGCTGCTGTATGAAGTAGATTTCATTTCATCTGCATCAGCCAACTACCATGCATGCAAAACTGCAAGAAAGAGCAACCTCTGGTGAAGTAGATCCAACAAATTCCCGCACCTGGACTTTCCAGATCCACTAGGTCCCCCTATGCCTACAAAAACCGATCCCTGTTTCTTGGCACGCAGCTCTTGAATAGCCCGCACCGTCAAAAAGAATCCATGATCAAAAGACTGCCATCACAGAAACCAAATATAAGCATACTACAGAACAAGAAAACTTAACTGGGAAAGATAACTAAAGACAAAGATCTTCCAACACACACTTTAAACCATGTGATTGAATAATGTTACTGCCGAGTCCTTCCTGTTTAAAGTGCATAAACAACATAGCGAAGAGCGCAATCTCAATGCAAGGTACACAAGAAGAATTACTATGCCAATTGAATTTCCTGCAGGAAGAAATTAGGGACGCAATTGCCAGCTCGAGCAAAGGAAAGAAAGACTGGGGGCACGGAGGAGGACATCGGCATTCTTCCCAAAAAAAGAAAGAGAATGAAAAATGACCAGCCCCCAGTCAGTAGCTACGGGAGACTGAACATAGCCCTGGGAGCTAAAGCCGCAGCACATCACAAGATAGCAAACTACCGCACGCACGGCCACATAATGAGCCGGCTACAGAAGCGTCGAGGGTTTAGGGTTTGCATGTCCAGATTGTTTTTTCTCCCAAAACATACACAAAGGAGCTCCGGAGCAGATTCCGATCTAAAGAGTACCAAAGACATCCCTCTATTCTCCACCGATCTATCGAGAAAACCACAAAATCAAGAAGCCTCATCGCACAATTTGAGAACAGAGCGAAAGAAAAATAAGCAAACACGAGCAGACAGGAAAGAGTTCCCAGCATGAAAGCTTGAACCACCAAAAATTTATGAGAAAAATGGCAACAACAACCAAAAAAGAGAAAAAAGAAAGAAAGAAAGAAAGAAGGTTAGGAAATCTTACAACATGCTGGGGGAAAGGCTGCAAAAAATCCAGCGGCTGTTGGCCGAATTCAGCTACGGCCTGGTTTCCGCCTTCCTCCATGCCAGCATGTGGTGCAATAGCGTGTGCTTGTCTTGCAACGACAACAGTACAATGCGAAGAGAGTTCTTGCGAGAGAATTGTTCTGTTTCCCGCGACGACGTAGACGAAGAAAAATGCTCCGTTTCTTCGTCTTCTTCTTCTTCGTCTTCCTCGTCGCCGGCTTTCCGTTCCCTTCGTCGTTCGCATGCGTTTCCTTTCTGCACACTCCTTACTCCGTTTCTTTCGCGTTATTCGTGTTCTTCTGCGCCCGGTTCTCGTTCCCTTATTCGTTCCCTTCTTCGTTCCCATGCGTTTCTGCACACTCCTTGCGTATTATTCTTCTTCTTCTTCGCCCGCTTCTCGTTCCCTTCTGCGTTCTCTATGCGTTCGCTTTCTTTTTACATACCACTTACTCCGTTTCTTCATGTTCGTCGTCGTCTTTTCTTCGACTCCTTCTCGTTCCCTTCGTCGTTCTCATGCGTTTCCTTTCTACATACTCCTTGCTCCGTTTCTTCGCCCGCTTCTCGGTCTCCCTTCTACGTTCGCTTACGATAGGGAACGAATACGAACGACGTACGTTTCCTTTCTGCACACTCCTTGCTCCCGTTTCTTCGTCTTCTTCGTCTTCTCCCGCTTCTCGTTCCCTTAACCTAAAGAAAGGGAACAAGTGCGAACGACGTGCGAACGACGTGCGTTTCCTTTCTCCATACGCCTCCTCTTGTTTCAGCATGTCCGAAACTAGCCCCAAAATAGCCTTATACCCACTTACCTTTTTTTTTTACAACGCAATTAAGGGTGAGATTATCTGACGTGGCCGCTTCTCAAGCAAGGCAGATCGGGACATATGGCTCACAGGGCTCAGCCACGTGTCAGTCCGAGGGCCGGTTTTCAGGAACGGATCAGGGTGGCCTTTTTCTGAAAAGTTCCAGAGTCCAGAACTTGCCAGCCAATTCCGCAAGTTTTCACGCCCTCTTTATTTTAATTGGCAGAATCGGTCGATTCTTTGATATTTACTACCTACCTGGTTTACTTTCCTACCTCCCTAGCTAATGGATGACCTACCTATCGGCCTTTCATCCAGAAAACATGTTACATGCCCCCATAAGATGGGTAAGCTAGTACATAATGTGAAATGGGTCTCATCATAAAACAGGTTATTGACATCCTTTTGATACCCGTGTAATTAACCATTGGGAGAAAGGGGTTGGGAATACAAAGTCGACTTGTCACACCACCTACCTACCTACTTACTTACCTACTTACTTACATACCTACCTACCTACCTACCTGTCAAATGCAACATGAGGCCCATCCTAAAGACAAAGCAATTTTTTTCATTTATATTTTTATGGCCTCTGTTACTTTTCTCTTTTTTTTCCCCAAGTACCTTTTGCATAGGAAGGAATCTTTCACTTTGGAAGGTTTGTACAAGAGGGTTTTCTTTACAAAACCCTTTCTTTCTAGATTTCATAAAGAAAAATTCAATATGCATATATACAATATAGATTGCAAAATCAAAAATCAAATTGCCACAAATTGTAACAATTGCCATAGATTTATTACAACAAAAATGGAGTCATCAAAATCCACTCAAATTCTAGTTGAACATAGGGCTCGAAGAATGCTAACAACAATTTTAATATCAAATGTAACTATTGAACATTTGAAGTATCATTTGGAGAAGTGTTTGTAATTGAAATTGAAGTAGGACTTGGAGAATGTATGCATTTGAAACAATGGAATTAGGCTTATAGGAACAATGACTTGAGATTATTATATTTTCTTTCCCCTTAGTAGCATTAACATCTAAAGAACTAGCAATAATTGACAAGATCACATCTCTAAAAGCTACAACTTCATTGAAATGAAAATCAAAAGCAAAAGTATGACACTTTGGTTGTTTCATCGTTTCATAAGTTGTCCCACTCCTCTTTATAAAGAGCATTTTGAAATCAAACAAGTTTGCCTTCTTTCAGTCTTCATCTTTGCAAAGATTATGTGTTGCATGGCTTGATCCTACAAATATTTGTTGAAGCCATAAAAAAAATTCCATGTGAACATTGTAACAAAGTCCAAAGTGAATCAACTATGAATCACTAACAAAATAATATGCTCACTTTCCGTAAGATTAAGCATCTTGATAACCACTTAATTCCATGCCATGTTTTATGAACATACAGGGATCTTCCAAACAAATATGTCTTATCACATGGTTATTTTTGTTAGTCCAAGTTTTTCCTTTTAAACACTAAGTTTCCCTTGTCATGGAAGTAATATATGATTGCATAATAATTCTCCCTAAATGAGGGTTGATAAAACTACATTAGGTTATTAAATTTTCAATGGTCTTTGGAATTAAAAAAACATTAGATGCAAAGGAGGTTCATTTATTTCTCAAGTAGGACAATGCATAGTTAATATCAAGTAATTGTCAATGATTTCTTTACATCACAAACTTATCATCCAAAATTTTAATAATGAAAATCGCACGAAGTTCATTCATTTATTGATTCATGCATTTCATGCACAAATATTGTGCATTGAAAACGTGTTTGACACATAGACATATAAGGTGATGTGAAGTTCATTCATTCATATGTTTGTATTTCATATGTGAAACATAGTTTTTATGCATGATAATTGGTAGATAAAATGTATGAACCTATGAACAAATGAACTTCACATGATTTTCATTGTTAAATCATTGGATGTTAAATTTATGATATAATACCAATGTTAGCAAGCTTGCAATGATTGTCAAAACCACAACATGCAATCCCTAAACATCAATTTTTCATTAATAAGAGACATGACCTAATTCAATATGAATTTCATTGGTGTTTGGGAAAATGGGGACCATTTCATTACAATGAAAACAACTAGCCCCATAGTGAATAGCTACAAGCATAATCAAATTTAGTAAAAATTAATTAAATAGAAAATTTACATGTGGCAATTGAATTCAATTTTATATCAATTATATATATTATTATGTACATGTAAAAACCCACACACACACACATAAATTGGTACTTATAATTGAATTTTGATGATGCACCATTAGGATTATCATGATATAATGATTAAAATTTTATTTTATTTTTGGTTTTGCAACAAATTACAAATTTTTAGGCTTTTTTTAACTCTTAAAGAAAAAAAAAGGCGTGAAATTTTTGAGATGGAATTAAGATGAACTCCTAAGTGAAATTGACATTTATGGCAAATTACATAAACCAAAAATAAAATTAATTGGTGTAGTTTAGAATCAAAATGTTATAAGAATGAATAATGAATAATTCAGATTCACAAGACTCATCATGGCCCAAACTTAATGAGGAATCACCATTCCTTTCCTTCTAATATATTTTGTAAATGACAACATAATAACATGACTACATTTAAATGGCACAAATTTCAAATGGGAGTCCCAAAAATTGCCAAGTTAGGAATCTTACTGCTTTATAAAGTCATAACTTCGTCATATGGACTCCAATTCAAAATATTTCAAAAGTAGAATTGTAAACCTCAAAAAATTATAAGTGAAAGTTGATTTGACTCCCATTTGTTAAATGATTTAGTGGTTATGAATGAAATTATTTTAACTTTCAACCTTTCAATTGGCCATATAATTTGTGTTTCAAGTTTTTATTGGGAATGCAAACTATATATATAATTTTCAAAACCTTTTCAATGATTTTTAAAAGGCCTGGAATTTGAACAAGCTTGATTTTCAAACCTTGTTTCAAAATTTCCAAAGATTTTAAGAATCCCAACTCCCAAAATGGGAATTCCTTTGAAGGTGTTGGGACTCATTTTTCTTGCATTGTTACACAATTGAATGCACACTTGAATCCCATAACATTCTTTTAGTTTGCTTCCCTTGTCATGCCCAACCTTGGTTGCAAGCCCAAGGCTAAAGTACAATATTTGATTTCCATAATCACACCAACATTTTTGTCAACCAATCACCACATGATTTTGAAATAAAATGTTTTAAAAAATAAACATAACAAGTTTATTCCAAATGGTTTTACAAATTCAAACTTTGACATACATTTTTTATCATATTTTGTTCAAATGAATGAATGAATGAAGTAATTAATTGTATTTTGAAGGTGAATATATATATGATAAATAAACATGAAATATTTCAAATTATTTTAATGAAGTTAATTTTGAGTCATTCTATTTAATATCAACTCAGAAATATATATATTTCCTATAAAATATAACTTCATGACTTGATTTGTAATTTTTTTAATATCAATTTTAACAATATTTATATTGGTTCGACAAAATATTTTATAACATAACATTTTTAAAACCCAAAAAAAAAATCACATTTGAAACATTGATTTTAATAGTAATAAAAAATTTATTTGTATTTTTAAACTTCTAATTCTAAATCATTTGAATATTGAATTTCATTTATTTTTAAAGGTTTTTTATAAATGAAGACTTCAAAATAAAAAATTAACAATAGAAAATTTTGTAAAATCCCAAAAACATAGCACATGAAGGCCAAGTTTGGGTTTAGGGTTCATGATCCACAATGGAGTACATAACATCAAAAATATACATCATGTTCCCAATAGGGCATGAAATTGAAATTTCCACCACAACTTGGCATCAACCAAATTTGGTGCGAAGTTGCTACCCATTGAATTCATGTGCATGAAACTTATTGTCCCATGAAACTCTCCATATTTTTTTGTTTGCTTTAAAGCTTTGTGTTGTAAAGATCTAAGCAAAAATGGAAACAATGTTCAAAGATCTAAACACTACAATTGGTTGTTTTGTGTACCCATTATATCTTCAACCATCATCTCCATCATCTCAAATGATCTATCACACTCTACAAGCTTTGTGTTGTAGAGATTGAAATGGCAATGGAAATGATGGTGGGAGTGTGCACCAACATTTGTTAAGGGAATAAATAGTGAAACATTGTTTGAAACAATAAAAAACAATGCGTATTTGAGGATCCATCACCAAAGCAACATATAAAAGTTCCCAAACACTTCAAAACAAGCACAACAAAAATTTGTTACATGTAGTTACATCATCTTCCTATCATACTCAAGTTTGTATTTTTCATTTTCATCACTTTTCAAGGTTGTTGAAATGAATTGATTGTGTTAAATGGTTGGCAGAATGAATGCACAATTGTTGTTGATGTGAAATAATTCATGAAGGTTATGTGTTATTCATAGCAAATAATGAAAAGATTAATGGAAAGCATGTTGGATACAAATGGATTTGTAAACAACAATGATGAAGAAAAATGGACAATGTACACCATTACATTTTATAATGAGTAGTAGCAAGGAAACCATAGTTAAACTTCGTCGATTCAATATAACACTTATAGAATAAATTATACGTGTGTAGCTTGAGGTTGAAAAAAAGTTGTTGGAAAAAAATTGATTTAAAAATTAATCCTTAATGCAAGACTTTGTGCACAACATCCATAAAGGAATCAAGCATCAAATGGGAGGTGAAAGTCAAGTTCAACATGGGAGCACTTTTTTTTTAATTCAATTTTTTCAAAACATTTAACAAGATTTTTTTAATATATTAATATATTTTTTCTAAATTATCATATATTCTATCACATTATAATTAATATTAATTGATCATCAACTAATAATTTTATCCACAAAGGTAACACAATATATGGATTAATTCACTAACTATAAAATTTCATCCAAGATTGAAATAACAATTTGAATAGTACAAAAACTAAATCCCATTAATTTTTTTGTTAAATTAATTGTCTTCACAAATAGTGTTATAATGCTTGGCACTATTTTATTTTTTATGTACATATGTTTGAACACATGTAGACTTGTTTAATCACAACTTTCAAAAAAGAACTAATAATGGTAATTTTTATTTTAATATATGAACATAAATTTGAATTGCTTTTATATTGATATTTAGTCATATTTTGTTACATTGGATGACTGCAACAACTTAGAATATAATAGACCATGAATTTGTGAATTAAATTAACCCATGAACAATATAACTTCAAAATAAATTGAAGAATGAAATTTCAATTCTATTATTGAAATTTTTCATTTAAGTTGAAGTTAACATTTGTTTTGATGGTCATCAATGAATTAATGACAATCACATTTTCTTTGAAAAATACAAAACAGAATAATGTGTCAAATCATTCAATGTTTTCTATGCATGCAACTTATTTTTTAACATGTTTTATTCTTGTTTAAATTTTTTTTAATATATATAATTAAACTAAATAATGATCCATTTGATATTCATAAACTAGGCATCATAACGACAATCCAAACTAATTACATAACCTCATTCTTAGCTCAATGTGAATCATGGACTTCATGCACATTAGCTTGGTAAACAATAATTAAATGGATATGAGAGAAAAATTCCATATTCAAGTCATTGAAAAATTTATGTGTAGTTTTTTCAATCCAAATCATTCGGAACATGATTTCCATTGTGCATGTTTCAACCATTAAAATTATGTACATTGTGCTTTTTACAAACCACATACCCTCAAGTGCAACTAAAAGTTTTGATTTTGATGATTAGGTCAAAGTGTGTGCATTAATGCACAAAATATTTGGCAATAATGGCATGCATCACAAACTTACCAAGCTTCATAGGTTCATACAAATTATGTGCAAAATTTGGTTTTCATAGGTTCATACAAATTGTGAGCAAAATTTGGTTTTCAAAGGTTCATACAAAAGTCTCATGAATTCCATGTTATGGTTAATATGAATGATATTTATACATATTCAATATCATAAATATTCAAATGGATGAGGCCATTTTTTTCAATGACATATGTGAATGTTTAATACACAAAAATCACATAATTTTATGCAAAATTATATCATAATAATTTGATGGATTTATTTAAAATGTAAATCATACATACTCCACATCAAAACATCATAAGTAGAAAAGAGGCATCATTTATACAATTTTATTTTTATTTTTTCATGCCATTTTTACATTTTGAAGCCCATGGATTTTGCATGGACATATTGTTGTATGATTTTTGTGTAAGGATTATATTGAAATTTTGTGATATTGGAAGTTGTGATGTGTAAAAATAAACAAGTTTTGATTTTGGGCATTATTTTAATAAAATGTTTTATAAAACGCACAATGAACTAAAATTGTTTGGAAATCTTTTACCATTCACAAGGGTAATCACAAAGTTATCAATTGGGGGCAAACCTGCACCTTCAAAGGCAAGGTCAAAAATTTGTGTCAAACAAGATTATTTCCCAAAAATAAAAATGACAATTTGATGATTATCGACATTAAAAGGTTGTCCAAAATGTTAAAACTCGTGTTTAAATGTTTGTTCAAATAAAAACACTATTTTCTATTATTTGAAAAGGGAGGCCAATGGTCCAACTTCATATTGATTATGTATTGTGTCATTGATTACATATTATCACACATTATCATTCTAGCATAATTGTGTTGTTCATATTTCATACATACCAAATATTTCATCTCCTTAAAATCAAAGGTGGTTGTCTTCTAACATGGGGGTTGAAAATGGGATAAAAGGAGTTGATGAACATGTTTATCATTATTGTATGGTTCTATGGTTTAGGACTTACACCCAATGCAAATGTAAATGGCATAATGGAATTTATTTAAATTCCATGAAAGAATAAATGTATAAGGCCTACCTATATCCATGTAAATCGAAATTTATAATTTATAAAATGTTAAGTGTAACTATAAAATTGTGGAAGTCTATATTATATATGTATAATTGTGCAAGTGCAAATGTAAAACAAAATACATTTACACAATTTTACACAACCAAGTATGTAGAAACATGAAACTTCTATTGGGGGGGTGGCGGAAGGGGGCATAAAGTTTTAGATTTACTTTTAATGATGAACTAATCAAATTGATTCATTGCCAAAACATAACAAAAAAGAGTTTTGGGATGCACCACAACTAATTAATATGAATCACAACAATAGGTACCCAAGCTTTTGTAAAAACCCATGCCAAAATTGATGATGAACAAATTAGAGATGGGAATTTTACTCAAGCAATGAGGTGGGGCAACATGCACCCAAGATCTTCTCCAATAGCATTATAGTTTGTCCCATATCCTTTGCCCAAAGATGTGTTCTTGTATTGTAAAGGGAAATAAAGGGAAATGTTTTCACAATACCATATTGGTAGTATTTTCATAACATTAGTCTAAACAATTATTGCGTAATCTTGATTGGGTAATATGGTAGCATGGGATTGGTCAAACAACTATTGAAATAATGTTGAACGATAATGCTTGGACAATGTTTTGACACTATTTCACAATGCTAAAAAACATTAGTTATGATGTAAAATGTTTTTTAAAGGAACTTCATATTCACTAAATTACTTAAAAACCTATTCACATAGTAGTTTGATATATTGGAAATGGGTGTATCACAAATACAATGTACACATTCTCAACATTAATTTGATGTACTAAACTTGCAAACATGTTAGATAAGCATTGATTATAATAAGATTGGTTTTTTTTGTTACAATTTCAACCATGGTAATAATGACAAATGAAGATTGATTTGAAAAAGTTTACTTTAGTTAATATGGGTCTTTGATATATGGTGTGGGGAGTTAGTTTGTTAGTAAGTTTGTTATTTTCCAAAGGATCAATCTATAAGATATCGATTGTATTTCAAATAATAATAAATTCTTGATTTGAAAACTTCAAAACAAACATTTAAAGTTTTTTCATTTGATTCAGATGTCTTAGAGATTTTATTTCATAGTTTTTAGTCCAAAGGCCATTACATAAACATTCAAAGATGGATATCATGTTTAACAAACAATAAGGTTAAATATTGAACACTTTCCCCAACATGCATTGAGATCGATATATCACTCCATTACAAGGTATAAGGTCATATAAATGTTGAATGGTTTGGTGGTTTCATAAATTTGTTAAAACAAGTATTGATAAACACTAGTTTTGATTTGTTGGTCTCCTTCAATTATAAATTCTTGTACATGTTTAATGACATTTGGTGGCCCCAACATAAATCATAGAATATATATTTATGAACTCAAAAGTAAATGTAGAAATGACAAAGAAAAAAAAAAAAAAAAAGGTTTGGCTTGTTGTTCATCAAGCACATCCAATTTGTCATTCATAATCACCTTTTTTAAAGCTTTAAATATTAATAAAAATTATAATTTATGTGATGATGGTCTTCAAGATCAACAAATTCATTCACATGAATTGTGTAATTCACATCTGAGTGACATCCATAATCAAAGGGGATCAAGTTTTGTCTTTTTTATTTTTTAACAATTGTAGCTTCTTATTAAATATATATCTTTTTTTTTTGTTTAAATTGATTGTTTTCAAAATTAATTTACAACATTTTGATGCAAAAATATCTTAGATTCATAAACCTTGCATAAGTCAATAACTCATACATGTATTTGGCCCAACCATTTGGAAGCATTGTTCATGACATGTTTGATTTTATCATGATTTGTTTGTATAAAAATACATCAAAACATGACATTGGGGATCAACTAAATTTGTTCACTAACATTGATTTAACTTTTTAAAGGTGCTAGGTCTTATGTCTAGACTATAACCAACCATCATGGTAGTTAACATGTAAAAAGATAATTCACACCAAACATTGACACATTAATAGTTAAAGTTAAATTTTATGTGTACTAGACCTATTTAAAATGAATCATCTTCACATATGGAGGTTGTTACAATTTTATGGCATACATGAAACATGTAACAAGATTATCATCATTATTTTTTCTCTTATTTTCTTGTCCTTCAACATTTATGCATTCACTCACGCCATTGGCTCACCAACATCTTCTTGGACCTTCTTCATCTTTGACACTTGGACATTTTCTCACACTCTCCAAATTTTTGACACTGTAAAAATTTTCAGCGTGCATGTTGTTGTGACTACAACATTTCATCAAAACATTTGTTGTTATTTTTGTTTTGTTTTGAAACTTTCGTTATTTTATTCTTTATTTGTTTTAACATTGATGATAACCTAATTCAATGCTAAGTTTTCACTCCACCAAAGTTTTATAATTTCTTTTTGTGAAGAATTTTTTTCAACCTTCTATTTTTTTCATTTTTTGATTTGTTGCAATAGTTTTTGTTGTTTTTTTGTTGTGTTTTGAAGCTTTATTATTTATTATTATTATTATTATTATTTTGATGTTGGTGACAAGTCAAAACTACACCTAGCTTGGTGCAAAGTTGCATTCCACCAAAGTTATGGATTTTTAAAAATATATCTTTGACCCTTAACTTTTTTCTTTTCTAATCTTAAATTTTTTATGAATGTTCAAATTTTTCATAGGTTGATAGCATGGTGTTAAAATCTCCATGGTCTCATTTGTTGTTTTACTGTAGTCGTAACCACATGCAAAGATAAAAATTGAATGGAAGAGAAAAAATTTATGGTGATGGTGAAAAACTTTTGTGATTGGTGATGATGGCGGCATAAGGAAGATGCACAAGGAAGGGGGATTATGTTTTGGGAATGGGGAACATTTTAAAGAACATGGAACACTTGTAGTTAATACAAACATTGAATTAATGTAACATTTTTTTATTTGCTACATAACATTTGTCATTTTCATTGCAAATTTAGGTTTTTTCGATGTTTGATGTTACTTTACCATTAAATTACCATCAATTAACATAAGGCAAACATCAAGTGCCATTGGATTAGCTATGTTAGATTTGGTGTTATGTAAAATTTATGATTGAATAAATCATTATGAGAAAATGAGGTGATTTACAACTAGCCTTGCAACTGAGTTTTTAAATTACAATAACCATTTGTAATTCATTTACAACTCATTACAACTCAATGTATTTCTATAGGTGTGAGTGTTATCAAACAAGTTGCATGAGTTGTAATGGATGCAATTCATTATATGTGAAACCGTATGCATAAACAATTCATGCAATTCAGTTACAACTATGTAAGAACAATTATTATGTAAATTTAATGCAATTAGTTTGCCATTACCATGGTTACACCATGTTGACATCATTTTTCATTGATCCATCAAAAGTTGACACATGGCACTATGGGGGTTTTAAGGTGAAAATTATTATTTTTTAAAATATTGATTTCCACCATCCATTATGATTGTTCATTAAAGGGTTTCTTTTGGATTTTGGTTATTTAAATGGAAAGTAATGATTATTATATTGTACGCAATATGTGTAGTTACTAATTAAAGTATTTTTTGAAATTTCTTTTGCTAAGAATTTATTTCATAAAAATGCTGGGAATTTTGAAATCAAGAGAATTGATAATATATTTTGAAAATATTGAAAATGTTTTCTAATGTGTCATATATATTAAAAATTAAGTACACAACGATGGTATTTTATGTACTAAGCCGTTTTCATCACAATGAGTTTTTGAATTCATTCATTTGAAGGATCATCCATGACTTGTAATAAATTTGTACCTAACTTTTAATATAATTTTAATTCAGTTTTATTTCACTTCCAATTGACTTTTGGTTCACTTTTAGTTGAATCATAATTCATTTCCAATTGACTCTTAGTTCACTTCTAGTTGACTCATAGTTCACTTACAATTAACTTTTGGTTCATTTATAGTTGACTCTTAATTCACTTCTAGTTAAAATTTAGTTCATTTCTAATTAACTTTTAGTTAAGTTCTAATTAAGTCCTAATTAACTTTTAGTTATTTTTAGTTAAGTTTTAATTAACTCTTAGTTGATTTTTAATTAAGTCTTAGTTAACTCATAGTTGATTTTCAGTTAAGAAGGTTTTTTTTTAAAAATTACTCAATGCATACATAAAAGTTTTTTTGGAAACTTCCTTGAGCTAGGTTCCCAAAGGGGTATAAATAGAAGTAGGACCCCTCATCTCCTTTAGTCTGTTCAACATTAGTTTTAAGCACAATCTTGCACCATAACCTTGTCATGTTTTTTTCATGTTCATGTTTACATATGTTAACATAATAAAGATTTGTTTTCATGTTTATCTTGCACATTTCGGGTTTTTGTTCGTAGTACTAATGTTTTTGTGTCATAAACACCACCATCACCCATTGTTTGCATCATCACTTACACCAACATAATCGCATGCATCATTACTTACACCAACATAGTCACATGCATCATCGTTCACATCATTATTAATTTTCAATTATTTCTCAATTCATTTTTAGTTAAGTTTTAGTTAAATATTAATTAACTTTCAGTTGGTTCTCAATTAAATTTTAGTTAAGTCCTAGTTAAGTTTTAGTTAAGTCCTAGTTAAGTTTTAATTAAGTCCCAGTTAAGTTTTAGTTAAATCCTAATTAAATCCTAATTAAGTTTTAATTAAGTCCTAGTTAAATCCTAGTTAAATTTTAGTTAAATCTCAATTAAATTTTAGTTAAATTCGAGTTAAGTTTGAATTAATTCTCAATTAACTTTCAGTTAACCTTTAGTTAAGTTTTAGTGATTTTTAATTCATTATTAGTTAAGAAATTTTTTTAAAAGTTTTTTTGGTCGGTGCACACATGGAAGCCTTTATGGAAGCTTATGTGAGTTAAGTTCCCAAATGGGGTATAAATAGGGGTAGGACCTCCCATTATATTCAGTTTGTTCAACATTAGTTTTGGGTATGTTTTTTTATCCTAACTTTTATTTTCATATGTTATTACAATAAAGTTTTATTTGAATCATCTTCTAGCATATATCGTGTTTTTGCTTTACATCTTTATGTTTATAGTCTTGGATTAAATTTAGGTTTACATTTCTTATGATTTGTTTTTCTTGTTTTATCATTGGCTTAATTTCCTATTATTGTAGTTTTTCATGCTTGTGACATTTTGTTTTTGAATCACATAATATTGTCTTGTTCCTTGTTTGAAAATTAAATTTAAGCCTTTCCTTTAGCCTTTGTTCTTGTGATTTTTCATGTCTTCAAAAAGTTTTATATTATGAAATGTGGCACAATAAAAAATTTCCATGTGGCATATTAATTAATTAAAAAAATAAAAAAATAATTAAAAAAAAAATGTAGGTAGGTCAATATTTCGTGTGAAGGGGGGGGGGACATTATTAAAAAAAGAAAATATGGGATTAAATATGTGATTAAAAATATAAGGTGCAATATATTGGTTGTTGGGTAAAAATTATAAATTAATAAGTTAAAAAATAGGGTACATTTTACTCACATAATTAATTTAATTATAATATAGGGTATGTAATAATCTGAAATAATGGATTATAATTAATATAAAATGGCTTTAATATATTATTTTTAAAATAGATAATAATAGGGTGATAAAAAATAGGTTGGACAATTATCTAATCCCCCCCCCTTAAAAATGGTCGTTTGACACATGTAGATCTTAGACTTTATACATGTTCCCCTTGGGGCCAATACATAGGCATAGGTAGGTGGTAAAACTAGCTAGATAAGACATACCTACATACCTAGGCTACATAACTACCAACCTACATTACATACCTATTTACTTTCTAAGGTAAATAGGTAAAAAATATGATTAATTACTTATTTCCTTAGGTAAGCAAGTAAGTCGAAAGATAGAATTGTAGGTGAATTAAAGAATAACCATGTAAATATTTTAAAAATTTATTTTATGTTTTTTTTTAAAAGTTAATTTTTTCAAGTTCATCTCAAATTGACACATGTATTTAAATGTGACCACACAAAAAAATACACCTTTATATAATTTGTAAAATGAGATTCAAGAACAAAATTTATGGGTTAAATCTTTTAGTTTGCACATTAGTTACAAATTGGGTTGCAATTACAAAAAGATTTTCCCACATTCATTGAGTTTATTTTTAATTTTTGAAATTATGCAACTAAATAAGTAATTATTTGAAATTTATATATATGAATTAATTATGTAAAATAATCATTTTAATTTTGATAATATTAATTAGTCTAATTTAAATAATTAGCTAGTTAGTTTTTAGATCATTAATGATCTAAAGTTAGATAAAATTTAGGTAATTAATCATATGGATTCGCAAAACTAATTATTCAGATTATCTAATGGTCAATTATTTGAATTAATTATCTAAATTAATTAACATAATTCAATTAATTAACTAGTTGGTGAATTTAAAGGGTTCAATTTATTTTTAGATATTTAATTCAAACAGTTATTTATTTGAGTTAAATTATTGACTAATTATGAACTAATTGGTCCAAATCATTTAATTTATAAGTTAGTTATTTGAAATCATTAATTATTTGACTTCAGATAATTTATTATCAAATAATTAATCATCTAAATAATCGGTCATTTATTATGTGAATTTTAATTTTTAAATTAATGATCTAAATTAGCTAACAAATTGATCATTTGGATTAGATTGAATATTTCATATTGATATTTAAGTATTTAGTGCAATTATTTATTTATTTAATTAAATTATGTTTTAATTATTATTATATATTTTATAAATTATTGACGAAATTCATTATTAAATATGAAATATGAATTTGGGTATAACACATAGTTATCAAATAATTAATTATTTGAATTTTTGAATTGATGTTTAATAATTTGAACTTATTATTTTTAGGGATCAAATTAGTTTTTTAAAAAAAATTATTGAATTAGTTATAAACTAATTGTTTGAATGAATTAACAAACTAATTGTTTGAGTTAAAATGATTAATTCAGATTAATTATGAAATATCAATTATGCAATAGTTAGTAAGTTATTAAAAATGCATTACTAAATATTAAGGATTAAATATGAAAATTTAAATTTTGTAGTTTATTAATAATTTAAAAATAGTCACAAAATAATGGAAAAATGGTATAGGGTGTAAGTAATACATTGTGTACCTTGTTTTCTACTTGAAAAAAACAAAACAAAAACTTCTAGCCTTCCTTTAACATTTCAAAAGATGTAAAAATTTTAGATTTTTCATGGGCATCTTTGGCATCCTTCTAGTTTTTCAAAACAATTTATATTATATGATTTGACTTGAAAAAGTAACCCAAAAATATCCCCAACAATTACATGATTTTTGAAAGGGTTAAAAATGATTTTAATTTTGAAAAAAAACTCCATGAACCAATATATATATAAATGCTCGCCACATCAATATTGAGGTGCTTGAAAAAAACCAAATACTTGGAAAAACATTTCACCCATTTTCAAGTACATGATATTTATTTTTCAAACTACCACAAATTTTAGTTCTAATAAAATATTTTTAAATATTTTTAAAAACAAATGATAATAATTTAGCTTTTGAAATCCATGCGAAAATAATTAAAAAATAATCTACCCAAAAATAATATTATCATCTCCATAAAATCATCTATTTATTAATCCTTTCATTAAATTAGTCCTTTTATTAAAAGATCCCAATATTTTGTTGCATACATTAGTTTTGTGTATATTTTCACCTTATTTCTATAATGACAATGGAGTGACACAATTAGTTGTATTAATGGGAATCATAGTTGATAACTAGTTACAAATGCCATATCTAATGGGCGGTGGAAATGTGTACATGCGGCATGATCATATGTGTCAACATGTACATTACTTGTAATGTAATTGCTAATTGGGTGTTACATTTACACTAGTTATATTGTAGTTGCCACATGCAACTAAAATGTAACTTGTTAAGAAGTCAAACATAATTGATTACATCTGTATGTATGATGTGTACATTACATTGTATAGGTGTTTCATTTATAACTAAACTATAACTATAATACAATCTTTGATTTTTTGATGTGGCATTTTATTTATTAATTGTTTGTATTTCCATGCTTTAATTATAGTGTAGTTGTATATTAGTTGTTTTGGAACTTTAGTTGCAAGGTAGTGTGGTTCTACTAAACATGATTTTTCAAAGTGAATGAAAAACATGAATTTTTTAACATTGAGTTCTGTCCTATTATGTGAGGTTTGAATGGTGATGCCTTTGTCATAAATTGTTAAAACAAACATTTGAAACAATCTAAAACAAAATAAATAAAATCATGAACCTTTGAATAAAATGTGAACAAATCAAATGAAGATGCACAACATATAATATAATTACATTTACAACTAAACACAATATTATGTATCAAATAGTTCAAATTTCACACACATAACTTAGTAGCTTTTCAAATATGAAAACAAATTGTAAATTTGGGTTCGGCACACCTGAACCCATAAATATTACTTTAATCTATCAATAAGTTAGAAAGATCTAAGGTTTGGAACTAAGGATGGGGTAATATTTAATATTTATTCATACAAATTGTGAAGTTTGAACATACATTGTCAAATAATCACTTTTTACCAACCCAATTTATTACCTATTTTGTTTGTAAAATGTGGCATGTGCAAAATTATGTGGTTTTCCTTCAATTATTATTCACATTTTTTTGATAGTTCAAATTATAAAAAACATGCGCTTCCAAATTTATAAGATCACCAACATGAAAGCATTTGGAAAAACCTAATGTTCCAATGGTCATGAATTAATGTTGTTTTCTCCCTTGCAAAAAGAGGCAATTGCAGTTGTGAGTGAGAGTCTTCGTTCTTTGGCAAAGCTATTGCACAAGCTTGTTCACCTTCTTTGTTTCACATATGTGTTGTTGACGGTCATGAATTTTTTTTAAAAAATTCATTATTTTGTTCAATTCTTGTTTCTTTGAATGTGTTTGTCTTGTAGTTATTAACATTTTTCTAACTAGTCATGAAGTCATTTCTTTTTGCATGTGGTGCTATTGTGAAATTTGCTTTATAATGCTAAGACCAAGGTTTTTTTGAGCTGCATGTTTTGCCTTCCTATTATCTATTGTTGTATACATTTCATTCAACGATAACTTGTTATTCATTATTCTCAGGTTTAGAAGCCAAATTTTAATAACCCTAAATCCATATTTGATATTGTGTTTGGGTAGTGTTTGGTCCAATGGTTTGTTTACATCCAATTCAACCAATGTGATCTTGTTTAGTTTGGACTAATACTTTATAACCATTACATTGTTTTTTAAAAATGTTTGGAACATGACACATCTAGGGGTTGTAATCTTTTTATAGTGCATGTGATGTACATAATTTGCGAATGTGATCATTTAAAACCCAAATTGATTTACTTTATTACTTATAAAATAACATGTGATCAATGGCCATCTAGGATTAAAAGATGACATGTTAAAAAAAATCCCATTTGGTATAAATTTCTTGAAAACGGTTATGAATCTTTGAATTTGAATGATATCATCCAAGCCTTTTGTTTTGTTATACATGACCTTGTTTTGCATAATTTGATGGAGTCATCTATAGTTTTTTATTTTTAAAATGTAAAATCTTGATAGAAACTTGCTTGCTACATGCATTGATTACACAATTCATAATCAACCATTCTTTGGGGATGATGTTGTGAACCCATTTAGTTAAAACACAAGCTCTTAATTGTTTACTTGCTTGGATTTTCATCTCATCTAAATTCTAGATGTGATTTATTCTGTAAGTGTGTTGATTATAAGTTTTTATATAATGAGTTGCAAGATTGGTTGGTCAATTGTGTGTTTTGGAGTTTTCTAGACTTTATGCAAGATGAATGCATAATTTTGCATGTTTACATGTGGTTTGAACTAGTAGAGCAAAAAATTCTTACATAAACTATTTCAAAATGAAATGGGCTAGGCTTAAGTGAATTCTACCATCTTGAATTTGAATTTTTGCAATATATAATAATCCACATTTTTACATATTGTTTAGAATCCAAGCAATAACAATGACATCCCCTTCTTATGTTAGGACATCTGGTGGGCTAATTTTTTTGGGTATAAACATGTGATGGGTTAACTTTTTTGCTTTTGGTTTTGTCATTTATATGGTTAGACAATTATGATAATGGTATGTTCCAATGCCTATTGAATTTCTTCATGGATTTCACCCCTATTTCCATTCACGGTTTCCTTTAATTACTCATTTTTTGTTTGCTTATAGGGCATGCAATAGGCTCCCCTTTTACTATTTTTCATTTTTGTATTATGACCAATGCAAGTATGGTGGGACAATTTTCTTGTGCATATTTGGCTAATCTAATTTGGTACTCCTTTTTAGGAGAAGCACATTAAATATCATGTTGTTTTTGTTCCCTTGGCCCTAGTCTCCAAAAGATGGGGGTGTGCACTTGGGTTCCATAGGAGGCATCCCCTTATTTGTTTATCATTATATCAAACACATAAGAAATTAGTTAGGTTTGGAAATGCTTGAATAACGTGCTTTCAACTGTCACCCATGTAATATTAATGAAATGGAAAAAAATTGCAAACTATTCCCATTCCAAATTTTAATATGTTGTAGTACAAATTGTGTACAAATTGTGAGTGTGAATTTCAAATTATGAAAGGTTGGAGCACATTGAAATCTATAATGGCCAACTTTCCTTGCATTGTTTCCTTCTTGTGTGATTACATGTTTAATTACTAGTGATAGTATAAGAACTTAACAAACTTTTCCTTGCAAAGATTTATATTTCTTCAAATTTGCATTCATTAAATTTCTTTTCTATTTTCACATATATGTTGATTTGTTCTACTTTTGCTCTTAAAACAATTTCCCAAATTTCCACATTCATCAAACTTTTCTTTTAAATTTTTTTAAAAAACATTTTTAATATTTCAATTTTACACTCATCAATTTTCTCATCTATTTCACTTTTATGTTGGTCTCTTTTGTTGTTACTTTTAACACAATTTCCCCAATTTTACACTCATCAAACTTATCCTTTAATTTCACATCTATGTTGGTCTCTTTTGCTATTCTTTTAACACTTTTGCATTATATATTATAATCTTTAAAAATCTTAAAATTTTTTTGGAGCTCCTTTAACTAACACACTTGCCGATAGTTGGGCATGCTTTTTCATAGTTGAAAAGAATGAATAACTCAAATTAAACTTTTCAAGATTTGAAATTGTGATGATTTTATTTTGGCGAAAATTATGCAAATAGATATAAAAGTCTCTTTGGTGATCTTTAGGTTGTTCATAAATTTTGCATTGTCATATCCCAAAATTATATTGTGTCCTCTTACTTTTTTGGTTTAAATTTGTGCAAAAAGCCTAAATGCACCTTGCATCCCATAGATGATTTTGCAAGTTAATTAAAGTTTCCACTTTTTATTTGTGATATTTTACCTTTTTATGTAATATATTACCTTCCATCCCTAAACAATTTAGATCACATTATAAATTACAAGATCTATAAATTTGTTTAAAATCACATCCTTAACCAAACATTTAAAAACCAAGACATATAAATTTACATATATTTGCGTTATTGTGTGTGCATTCAACAAAGACAATTAAAAACCCATTACCAAATAATGACCTCACACAATGAGTTGCAAAATTTGCAAATTTGTTTTAAATCACACCCTTTCACTAACCAGTTAAAATCTTATGGATTTGAATACTTCCAAATTTGCAAGGATTTATATGCATTGGAACGTGACAACCTTAAACATCAAACACCTTTTATAAAAAATTATATGACCAAATATTTTTACATTGGATAAATATTGTATATATGACACCCATGACCGAGCACAATTATTGTATGCTAGCTTGACATTTCTTGAATTTCCATAGAAAATTTTCTCTCACTAGATATATTCATTCATCAAAAGGCTTTGATTTGATTTGACCAATGGAAGAAGGTGTTTGAATGTTTGGTAATGAGCTTTTCTCTCTAAACTATTTAGGTGATGGGCAAAGTTACCCTAACTTTAATCTTGTCCAAATGTCTCTCATTCCTTGCACACACTAGTTAGTGTTCTATTAGGTGGTAATGGGTTCTAGTGGTAATGGGTTCTCGGAAAGTCCATACAAGTACATGACAAACAAAGAAAGTCTTGTTGAGCTCATAAACTTGAGCTTGTGAGCAAGTCAGTACTTAATATGCCAAACTTCCAAGTACTAAGTTTTTTTGTTTTTTGTGCATGGATGATGTTCTTACAAAAAAATTCTTGACCTTTTTTTCTCCCCCATGAATTTTTTTCACCTAGAAAAGGCTTGAATTCAAAATTGCACATCCCGACACTCACAAAAATGTAACAAGAACACAACAATGATGTAAGTATCTACATTGAATGATGGCAATTCAGACATACCACCACCACCAACAACAACAACTACCGATGAACATGGACACACAATTTAATGTAATAATGAATTCCCAAGACCCCAAAGGCAACTTGAAAACTTGTGTGGAAATGTTCCCATTTAGGAGAAAAAAAAAGCACTTACATCCATTGAAAACCCATTATGACTCCGTTGCGGATGAACCACCATGATCGAGTTACCTTAGTAACCTATCCCACAAAACACTTATACTTCTCCCCTTCCCCTACCAAGGCAAACTACTAACTACCTATGTAAGTAAGTAGGTAGGTAATCCTACTAAGGTAAGGTGGTAAGGAATGTAAATGGTTACTATGTAAGTAGGAAAGGCACTTTGGTGGTTACTACTTAGGTAGATAGATGATGCATGTGGATGGTTAGTTAGTACATGGCTAAACAAATGTGGGTTAGCTACAAGATAGGTGGATGGTTAGTTAGTACATGGCTAACCAAATGTGGGTTAGCTACAAGATAGGTGGATGGTTAGTTAGTACATGGCTAACCAAATGCGGGTTAGGTACAAGAGAGGAATTCAATGAAAAAGAGTTTTTTTTCTGTCCAAACACCATCCATCCAGCATTGATGTGGAGCTGGTGGTAAACCATTTTGGCCCTCTAAGGTCAAGCTCTTCATCTAAGTGGGACCACAAAAACACAAGTAAAACCATGACCAGGAATTTTGTGAGAAGAGAGCACTGAGAGGTGTTGGGGGGGGTGGTGGTGTGAGAAGTCAAGTCAATAACTTGCCCCAGGAATTAAGTTTGTCCCAGACCTGCACATCCCTGCAAAGGTTGCAGCCTGAACAACTTGGGATGCCAAAGCCAAAGCTAAAGCCAAAGAAGAAGAAGAAGAAGCACTACTGACACAACAACTCTTTTGAACTAAACTTATGATAAATTCATTGCTGCTCAGAAAAACCTCATCAAAGCAAATATACAACATATCTACTACAACAACAACAAAGAGACCCCAAAGGAGATAGTCCAAAGGCCAAAGTGCAACAGAAAGTATGATTTGGAAATCTACTGAAGCCAAACCCCCTCTCTCTCTCTCTCTCTCTTTCTCTCCCTTAAGCCACCATGTTCCCTTTGGCATACCTAGCCAGGATGGTATCTCTCTCTCTCTGGTCAGTGCTTTTACTTCCAGAACTCCCCTGGCTCTTCTGTGGGCACTCCATTTTCACATGTAGTGTTTCCATTGAATGAAGAAAGAACCTCACAATGCAAGATGCATTCGTTCTCCTGAGGTTCAGGAACATCCTCGAGCTCACGCCATCAAGTGCTCCTCCCTTTGGAGAACGCACTTGTACAAAAACCTCCTTTACATCGTTCATTCAATAAAACTCCCTTTATAATCACACCCTTGGTGACCACTTTTTTTTTTTTTTGTGACACTAATGAATTGTGATTTAAATGTGTATAGTCACATTCTATCAAAAACTATTACAAGATTGTAACAATAGGCCCCAAAAAAAAACTTTACAAAATAATCCTTTTATGCTAGAATAAAAGTGCCAATCAATCATTTAAATTTCTTACATGGCTTATTCTAAGCTATACTATGAATTATTGTTAAACTTGAACAAGGTTGTGATTTTTGCATGTTTTAATGTGATGATTTACATTGAATTTGAGTTCTTTAACTGTTATCTTGTGCATCTTGTCAACTAGATTTTTTAAATTAAGAATTTTTGTTTTTTGAATAAGTTCACATATATTTCCCTTGTATGCAATAAAAAAAATTGTTATATATTTTTTCTCTTCAACTTGATTCATTGCTATTAGTTTGCACAATTTAAACACAAAACAACACTAACATTGCTAAAAAGAATTACGATTTACAAAACCCTAATATTTGCTCTAAATTTCTCCCATTATAGTCACATTAATTAATTAATTAATTATTATTTTTTGCAAATATTTTGTGCTACTAACAAAAGTGTCATAGTGACTCTAAAAAATAGTATTTCTTACTAAAATGGATGATTCTCAATAAATAATAAAAATGACACAAATAAGAATGTGTCTAAAATGGATGTGATTATAAAGAGGGTTCACTACATGTGGTTCAAAAGTCTTTGGCAAACCTTTGAAGCTTTGGTTGGAAAAATGTGCATTGAAGGAAAGTGCATGTATTTTCCTGGAAACATTTTGTCAAATTATTTTTAAAAAATTAAAGTCATGGGCCCAACTACAACCTACAAGGGTTTTATTTATTTATTTATTATTATTTATTCCAATTTGGTGAGGTAGGTGGATTGGCGACCGTCCACAAGAGGTCAGCCCAAATTTGGATGTGAGGGTGTTGGATTTTTGTTGTTCCCAATGTATTCTCATGATGTTCTCAATGTTTTATCATAAAATCCCAATAGGTTTTCAATATGGTCCTTGAGTTCTCAATGTGTTCCCAAAATTGTTCCCAATAGCTCCTCACTTTTATCTCATATCCTTTGCTTTTAAGTTCAACTCTTGGCACCCAAAGGAAGAGGTTCTAACAGGTGTCTATTTTGGGACTGTCTAAAACCTTTTGACCTTTTCGTTTTTTGGGTGATGGGCCAATCAAAGATGCCCATCACAAAAGAAAAAAAACAATTGAACTTTGGGTGTCCCCACAACTAATAAATACGAGTCACAATATACTACATACATTTTCCTAAATAGGGTACCCACCCTCTTAGGAGTAAGGCTGAAAATTTTAAGATTTTGGTGTTCACATGGCGTTCTCACAAGGTTCACAAGAATGCACCAACTGCGTTCCCCAAGTTCCCATGTGTTCCCCAATATGTTCCCTGTTGCATCACATTTTTATTCCATGTCTTTTGCCAAAATTTTAGCCTTTGAAGTGCCATTTATAGCTAGACTAAAGAAAAGGCTACATAATGTTCTATTTTGGGAGAGTATTCTTTTGGTTTAGGGGGCCTATCAAAGAATCCTATCAACAAAAAAAAGTCAAAAAAAAAAAAAACAAAAAAACAAAAAAAAACTCTTTGGATGCACCCTAAGAAATTTCATGCAACCAATGGGAAGGCCCAAAAAGCCTTCACTCAAGGTGACCTTGCTTTTTTTCCTTTGCTGTTTCTTCATTTTTCCTTGGCTCCCAATGTGTTCCCAATGTGTTCTCATCAGGTTCCCATAGGGTTCTCAACATGTTCCTCAAGTTCTCAATGTGTTTCCCCAACATGTTCTCCATAACACCTCACTTTTATCCCATATGCACAAGGGACAATTTTTTTTTAGTGTAAATTCAACTAATTTTGCTATTTTTTGAGGAAAAATTCGCCAAATTTTCGATTTTTTTTTTTCAAAATTGGCAAAAAGAAACCCTGCTGCTGCTGGGGGTTGCTTAATGAAGGTATGATGAGAAGAAAAACTCCTTTTCTTTGTATGTCACAGATCAGGGGTTTTTTTTTTCCTCTTTTCTTTAAATTTTTTTTTTTTTCCCAAAATTTGGCGATTTTTTTCCCTCGAATTTTTACACTTGAGAAATCGAAAAACTTCACAAAATAAAATAAAATTCCAATTTTATTTTTTGTCGCCATATTGCGAAAATTGGCCCAGAAAAAAAACGCTGCCATAATCAGAAAACAAGAAAGAAAACTCCTCCTTTTACCCCACAAATGACCAACCGGCGACTGCCGGGTTGCTCGAAGTTCGGGAACCTGCTGACACGGTTACCGGTGCTTTTTGCCCTAGCGCTGTTGACAAGATGGCGAAGAGCGCGCGAGAGAAGAGGCCGAGAGCGCGACGCGCTCGTGGGCTGCGTACGTGCTTGTTTGCGAGGATCCTTCTGTATATCATTCGGGAACAACATCGCCATCTTCCCTTTCCTCTTCTCTCCCTTTGTATTGCTCCCGAGATTGTAGTCTTTCGCTCCGGAATTCGTCTGATCGTGCAGTATTTTTTCTTTCTCTGTTGGCTCGCTTGGGGTTTTGTTGGAGAGGAGGAGGAGGAGGAGGAGGAAGAGGGCGGAGGAGGGATCGATGACATCATCGGCGGCAGCGTTTGTGGAGGGAGGAGTACAGGATGCTTGCGACGACGCTTGCAGTATCTGCCTGGAGTCCTTTAGTGACGACGACCCTGCTACCGTACTGGCTCCACTCTTTCCGAGAGATCCCTTTCTTTCTGTTTCTTTGTTTGGTGTAGTAGCGTGTACGAGATATTGGAACCTGTTGTTGCTTGATTGTTTTTTCCAGTCCTGTGTTTCCGTCTAGAGATTTGCTGTCGTCAATTTATGAGGTGTGTGAGGAATTAGACTCCCTCTCTACTTGCGTTTCCGCTCGATGCGGTTCTCCTGGCTCTCTTGAAACTCAATACCTGGGGTTCCGAATCATTCTTCCAGAGGAGATAAATCTCTAAGAAAACATCGTGAAACAAACAGGCTTTGAGTTCCGGGCGAGCTTCCAAGAGCTCGTGGCGTTATGTCCAGCCGTTTCTTTGGGAGACGTACGGGATGGATATAAGTCTCCGGCGTGCACTGTAGAAACTCCGCCAAGTTGTAAAACCTAGTCTGTGGATCTTGTTCCTGTTGCTGGTGCACTTGATGGAGGCTGAATTGTTATCTTTCTTGAGGAGGCCTTGATCTTCAATCCATCCGCTTTTACCCAGGATGGACTGAGGATGATAAGTAGATCTCAGCTGTCGGTGAAATGGAGGTGCGAGAGGACTTTGTAGCAGCTTGTAGATGGAACAGGAAATGATTGATTGTGGCTACAAAGATCAGGCTGTTTTATTTACCTGTGTCTGTGTGTATGTTTTATGGGAGCAGGTGACCAATTGCAAGCATGAGTACCACCTGCAGTGCATTCTGGAGTGGTGAGCGTTAATTACTTGCCTTTATTGAAGAATAGTTTGAAAGGACAGCATTGCAATGTAATTGCAAAGCTCTGTTTGTAGTTTTGCACCTGGAGTTTCTTTAATTGGATTCAGTTCATTGCCCAGAAAGATGAGGACTTGTTTGTCTGCTTTGAGGGTATGATCAAAGAAGGAGATACAGTGGAAATAGTGGAATCTCTTTGCTTTTTTTTCCCCCCCCTGTAGTTTGATTTTTCCATATTGAATGATTGTCCTCTTGATAGAACTGTTATACAAGGGATGCGTTTCCTGTCGTCAGTAGTACAGAGGTTCTGTTATTAGCCATGTGGAATACAAACTTTTTCTTACACAGTGCCCTAGATTCACAACAGAAATGACATAAATGTCTACCCAGAAACAAGTAGAATAGCTGAAAGATACAGAATGAGAAGTGCAGGTCTCAAAGGAGCAAAGAGTGTCCCATGTGCTGGCAGCCTCTCAGCCTCAAAGATCCTGATAACCAAGATTTGCTGGCTGCTGTGGCCAATGAGAGGGCATTACGGCGGAATAAAGTGCACATGTCTTCTGTCCACCAGCGACCTCCTGTAGAGGAATATGAATTTCACAGGGTAATCCTTTTCCATGCAATTCATGGTAGTTCTGTTATTCTCCAGTGTCTCCACCTTACTTGTTCATGAGCAAGTAGCGGTTGCAACTTTCTGGCAGCACAACCAGGGCTGCTGATTGATTCAGCACTGTTGTAAGTTTCACCTTGTTAGGAGGCATTGTTATAGAATTGGTGAAGAGAAAGTACTGTCTTATGTTTTGTCTCATGAAGTTTACCAGCATAGTTGCAGTAATGCTATATGCAGGTACATTAGCTCTATGTCTGATGGGCACTCGAATAATGTGCTCCAGAACATTGGGAATAGGCTACCCTTTGAGTAAATCAAAATAGTGAGTGCTGAAAATTGCCTGGTGTGACAATTGTGTCTCATTGGTGGCATTACCCTGAACAGTTTGCGTCATATGGGGATGAAGAATGCATCATGCAGCACCTGGCAGCTGCCATGGGCCGGACTCATCACTTTTCAAGAAGGGACCCCATCCTTTTCCAACCAGCTACTCAAGTTCCAGGACATCCCCAACTCATGTTTGTGTCAAGTTCCTCAGGTAGTGGAGGGTCAACTCCAGTGAATAGTCCTCCTGTTGTGAGCTCACCTCCCAGTTGTGAGGCACCTTCCCCATCCTTCTCCTTCACCACTGTCCCTGTGGTTGCTGCAGACACTAGTGCCCTCAGTTCATCTCCTTCAAGGTCAGCTTGTATCTCACCTATCATTATGATATGTTAGCAAGATGGGTTGTATTGGATAGCTACAAGTATTTTTTTTTGTCTCATCTGTCCTCATGTTGGTTGTAAGTAAGGTGCTTGGAGGTAACGGGTTGTATTCTCTTTTGATAAAATTGCATTAATGTCTTCAATGCACCTAATAGCCTGAGACACTGGTATAGATTGGCCTTATTGCCACTGAAATAATGACCTGTGGATAGCAGGCAGAGATCTCCTCAGGAGCCTGATGAGATGCAACATGCAACATCTTCTTCAGAGTTGCGTTCCTTTTCTGAGAGTGTGAAATCAAGATTGGCTGCAGCATCTTCCAGGTATGTCTGTTGCATAAGTTTTAATCTGGAATACTAATGTTAAAACATCTAATGAGCTTCAGAAGTTCCTAATTGAGTTGTTTCCAAAGCCTGTGGAATATATAAACCCTTTCCTTTTCTATAAAATCTGTTGCTAGTGGAAATGAAGGCACTTGAGGTCTACTGGCATTACAGTGATTAGGCATTTATCACAATTAGGATTCTGATGGAGTACTCTGGCAAGTTTCCTGGTTTCTCAGAGGAGCAAGAGGCGCTGTGTAACCCTTTTTATGGGGTCTCTTTTCATGTCCAGGTACAAGGAGTCATTATCCAAAAGCACAAGGAGCTTTAGAGAAAGGTTACGCATGCGGAATGGGACAATGGCAGACATTGGAGCCCGTGCCCGTGAGGTCAGTGCAGGGATGGTGCGTGTGTTGGAGCGTATGTCACTTGAGCCTCTTGAGAAACAGCAGGGTGCACCTCCATCTTCTGATGTGCCTCTGGTGCCTGCCCATTCAAGTGAACCAGCATCACCTTGCTCTACAAGTGACTCAACAGTGTATGCAGGGAGTGTGAATGCCAGCTCTAGCAGAGTTGCACCACAGCCTGTTAATGATAAGTCACATGAAGATGGACTTGGAAAGGTAAGAGGCTATTAACCAGATGGATACAATGGGGGCAATGGAGGAATATTGACCTGTGGTCACATTGGGGCATTTTGACATGGGATGGCTTTATTTAGGGGCTGCTCAGCATAATATATTCATGGTGAGGTGAGGTCCCTTTGTTGGAGTCTAACTATTGATTTATACACAAATCATCTCTGGTATGCCATACACCAGAGACACAAATCCCTAGTCTGCAGGGCAGGCAGAGATGATTTCAGGATTTTATGGTGAAATCAAACCCACTACTGAGATTTTAGACTCTGTGCAGAGCAATTGTGCAGAAGTGACAGAATTGTCCTTCTAATGCCCAAGTTGAGCTGGTAGGAGTCACTTGCTTTTCTTCATAGATCATATAACTTTGGTAGACTAGAACTGAACCCTTCACAAAAATTAATAACCAGGATCAGCTATTATACTGCTGTTCATACTATGGGGCCTGAGTTGTGAAGCCAGTGTCACTTTTTACCAGCAGGGGGTCATTTGAGTAAGCATCAAGTTATTGGCTGATCACTGCTCAGATATTCACAAAATACTTGCATGAAAGCACTATCAGTAAAACTGTGAAGTCTCTATATTGTGTGAGGTTGGGGCCTTAGTTTTGATTGGCATGATGCAGGGCTGTGGAGGGACTGGTGAAAATGGACAGGAAGAGGCTTTGCCACCTGTTTGAAATCTACAAGCTGCCACTGGGGTCTTTGTCAACCTTCAAGGAAATGCTCAAGATCAATGTAAACCCAATAACGGCTGAGATTTGAAGGTTAAGATATGACATCAAACTCATAAACCTGGGATATATGTGTGGAGACATTACTGTATAGTTGGAAATTAAGGTCCAAGGTCATGTTCATAGAGACCAGACTGAAGCTGATCAATCAGAGTTTCAGTCATGGTACATCATGTTGCTGTTCATTTCCAAAATTTTGAGTGTGCTTTTTTAATCCAATTTGAGGTTAATGTGATAGTGTTCTAAACTTGAAGTTGCAGCCTCTAGCAGGGTGAATGTGATGAGAGTTATATTGTCCTTTGTTACTTAGGGTAGTGTATCCTCAACTGGAATGTTGACTCTCACTTTATGGTGGGGCACTATAGAAGCTATTTTGAGACTCAAATTTCATTACCCTGCTGCTGTGCTGTGGTCACGTCCTGTCATAGGTGTGTGCATGTCTATCTTGGAGTTTCAGCATGAAGATGATGATGTCACACAATGGTTGGTTTGGTGACCTTATTTTGTAACCATTTCATAGACATTTTTATATACAAGAAATGCCTTCACTTGCTTACTGGTGAGTATGTCCTGTGGCATTTCCTGCTGGCATACTAGAATTAAACTAAACGGTTGAGAAGCCATCGTCACCTATAGATAGTTTGACAGTGAATCATGAAGAAAGCGTTCCGAGGAAGTGGTCAGTTCTGTAACAAGTCCTGCCAACAACCTCCATGGCATAAGGGTAGTAAAATGGAAATTGCATAAAAATTTAGGGCTTTACTGTATAGCCTTTTGAAGCAGTCATATTTCAACAATATGGTGTTTACTTCTCAAACTCTCCACTGGGAATTGAACTTCCTTCAGGACGTGTTTTTGTGTTTGGAAATTGGAACATGTTCTTTCAACTAGTAATCTGCCTCAAGGGAAAGGATGACTTTTTGAATTTCCATGTGCTCACTTCTCTCTTGGAGAGTAAACCCTGTTTGGTTGAGTAAAAGTCTTTGTTGCCTTCTTTTGGAATATTATGTAGTATGTTTGCTAATCACTCAAATGAACTCAGGATCAGGTGATGTTACATGCAGTGACAAAAAGCTTGTTAGCTTGTTTTGTCACCATTGCTTGACAAACCCCTCTGCATTGATCAATTACACAAATATAATGCCACTCAATAAAGATCATCACGAAGTCTAAAATGGAGTAGTCAAGATCTGATCTGAAGAAAGCTTTACCATATCTACGGAACTTCTAGAGGAACCCTCAATACCACCATTTGAAGGTAACATGTCAATGATTGCTGGTCGTAACTGTATGAGCACTGCTCACAAAGCATCAGATCCTCACCATCATCAAGAGACACACTACCTTGTGACTTTTGCTCAGAAAATGTCAGACCATCACTGCCATTACACATGGCAGTGACAAGCTGCTACAACTTACCCACTGACTTCTGACAGCAGCTCCTGACAGTGGGTCCAGATAAGCATCCATCCAGATAAGTATCCACACAAAGCATCAAGCAAGATTCTGCTTACTTAGTGTCTGTTTCACTTAGTTTCTGTTGCTTTTGAAAAGAAGCAGACCCAGTCATCATCCTTTATGACTTTAGAGGACTAGAAAAGGCCGATTCAAACTGCGGATCTGCAAATCAACAAGACTCAGTCATGATCCTTTGCCACTTTAGAGCACTAAAAAATGCTGATTCAAACTGGGGAATCTGCAAGTTGCACCACTTGCCTGACCCATTCTAAGGAACACACAATGTTTAACATGGAACTTGCAAAAATGCAACAGTTCTTTTAAAGGAAAGCCAAATTGAACTCCCATCAAGTTAGTTGACAGGAAAGAAGAAGATCCTGCAGTCTCTGTATGCTCAAAAAGTTCTTTTATCCATGGCCAACTCCTCTGTTGACAAGCCAATACTGGTGTTAAAAAAAATGGTGTCACAGATATATATTGTCTGCAATATGAAATTGAAATCCAGCAGTATTGAAAAATCAAGGGAAGAGCTGAATGGCTAAATTATCCAATTGAGACATTCAGGGAACTATAAAAACCAACAGCAGGACAAACACATTAGCAAAACACTATGCACACACCGCTGTGGTGAGGAGCTTATGCCACACTCTGTTCTTCACCAAACACCTGTGTCAAGAAAAGACCCATGGTTTGTATATGCTGTCAAGATCCTGACATTCTTGTCAAACTTGTATGTACACTCTTTCTCTTTAGGCCTTCCCATTCATGCCTTAAAAACTATTTCTACCCATCCAAACTAGAGCAAGCCCCCTGAGTCACCACCTTTGGACTGTGGTGCAAAATCATTTACCTAGCAATAACATAAATGAAGTCAAGTAAGTCAGCATTACTCTAGAATCTGATTGATGCAGTTAGTAGTTGTTTGTCCACGTTTGTTGGGAGCGTTGTGCCTGCTGCTGCTGATATGCCCCGCCCTGTATAGTACCAGTGCCACTGCTGCCTAATGCCAGAGGCTGCTGTAGCAGTTGATGAGTGTTGGGAGTCGTGATTGACTGTGAGGGGTGGTAGGGATTTCCATATCCGGTTCCTGGGTGTACATGAGTGTGGGCTGGTTGCTGCGAATGTGCATATGCACTGTGCTGGCCCTGGCCAACAAGATTGTAATATGAGTTTGTTTGCATGCCTGCTGCGGGGCCCATGTCCCGTGGTAACTGTTGGCTTTGAATCCATACTGCCGAACTCTCTCCTGGCTGAAGACCAAACAACCCACAACAGAAATTCAGCGACTGCGTGTAAACTTGGAGTTCATATCTCTTGGGTGCCTAGAACAAGGACCACATATTCTATTTGTGGCAAAAAACTCACATTTTCCATATGACAAGAGTCAGATAAACTTTGACTGGCTGGATAATCCAGTGCAAATAACTTATAAGACTATCTGAATGCTGATCTCAAGCACTTACCTGCTGACTGGGGATGTAAAGCGAATTGTCTTTGTAGTGAGACACAGCAACATCATCATAGCCAGCAGGATTGCTAGCAGTTCCAGCAGGGTTGCTGCCATATCCTGATGGTGCTGTTGTATAGCCTTCATAACTGACAGCAGAAGCAGAATGAGGAGAAGTAGCAGTAGCCACACCTGGCTTGTATTGTGGCACTGGATACTTCACTGGTGCAGAGGGTCCTGCTGGATATGTGGACACAGCAGCAGATGGGTATGAAGAGGGTGTTGGAACCTGGGCATAGGCATTGTTACCTGGGCCGTAGTTGTGTGGATATGTGGTGTGCATATATGGATAGTTGGGTGGTAAATACTGGTAGCCTAAATAATTTCCAAAATGACCTAGAGGTGGCTGTGCTGCATAAGCATGCATGGCCACTTGCTGCTGAGGAAGACTAGGAGCAGTTTGTGCACTATTGCCTGGTTGAGATGCTGGAATGCTACCTGGTCCTGATGCTGACATCAGGAGTTTCCCGCTCTGTACATCACAACAGATTTCAATACCTCAGAAGATCTGAATTAGGGAATTTGCAAGTTTCCTCTTTTCATACTGAAGGGAAAAAAACCATTCTGTGGCATGAGATGGTTTCACTCACATGCATGCAGGAAGGTTTTCTTACAACAGCTTCAATACAGCAAAGACGACAGTGAAGGCTGCATCATATGGCCAGCCAGGTGAAATGGACAAATTCTCCACTAACACACACTGGCCTCCACAGTCCATCAACCATGAACATCAAGCATATATACCAACCAGGAGCTTCAGCTCACCTCTTGAGATGATTGGAGACTAGGGCCAGGTGTAAGGCCAACATTTCCATTGTACTTGCTTGCAGTGCTGGATGTGACATATGAAGGATACCGGGCATCACCATCTATCCCTGTCCGAAAAGCAGGGGTGTAGTAGCTTGAAGCTGGGTCTGAGTATGGTTGCTGCATTACAAACAGAGACTTGTCATGGATCTCATCTTTGTGATGTAAAAATATTGTCTCTGCCATGAAAGCAAATGGAAATCATAATCCTGTATCCATATCTGCCAACCTGGGTAAAAAAGTTAAATCCTAGTAACCATATTACCTCCTAATGATGGTGGCTTTGAGCATCCAATGGGTACTGTGGTCTCACATATCATTTTGAGATCAAGAAACATGAATCAATTTTTTACATAAACACTAGCCTGCAAAGCAAAAAAAGCATACCATCAAGCTCGGCAACCGTGAAAGATCTGGTGGTTGAGAATCCACTGCTTCATACCCATACTGGCCACCAGACATTTGAGGAACTAAACCAAATCCCACATAATTAGCTGCAGGAGGCAGATAAGGATAATGAGGACCTTGCTGTACGACGGGATCAGGTTTCGGCAGCTCCAGTGGTTGGGTCACTTGTGCTGAAATGGAAACAGAAGCCACTTCATCATTGTTGCTAGCCAAGTTCTCCAAAGATGTGGCTTCTGTTTGATGCCCATAACTTTGAGTCAATGCCACTGGCGAAGGTACACTGTAAATCATACCAGGCATTACAGTACATGAGTTTGATGCAGAAATTGAGGGAAGGACCACGAAATGAATATATAAGAACCATATCATTAAGGCTAAAGATATGAGCCCTCATCTGATTCAGAAGGGCTCTTTCTAAGGCAAGATACATTTCTCAAGCCTACAGATCTGTGGAATGGCAAATTCATCAACATAACATCAAATCCTGAGACAAGCAGAATACCTAGAAGGAATAGGTTGCTCCTCAGGGACGTCAACTGCCAGAGAACTCTCTGAGATCATAACCTGACTCTTGTCAGCTGTCTCAATACCAAATTTTGTGGTGAAAATGGTTGCATAATCAGCTTCAAAACTACCAAAGCTTAAGTTTTTTTGATCTCCTTCAGGCACCTTAAGCTGGCTCGGAATGACAACCGGGTGCTGATACTGCTTGTTAAGAGACTGAAGGGAATCCACAATTCTGCCCCTCTCCCCAATTGTTGTTAGAGGGGCCTGTAAATCTGTGACCAGTCCTCCGTGATCCTGCACTGAAGCTTTGAGATTCCATTCCAACCCAGCTCCAGATGCTGTCCTCACTCACACAACAACATAAGTCAGACTCAATGGCAACTACTCTATTCTTGCAACATACCCACTTCCTGTCAATGAAATTTATAACTTTCCAGAATTTACCCTGCGCAGATGAGAAGATGACATATGTATGTCTCTATGAAATTGCAGAGAAAACTCATGATAACACCTTGAAGTTACCTATTCTGTCAGTTCCAGCAGAACCTAAACAAAAATGACAAGAATGAAGCCAGTCATAACCTTTTGAGAGTCACTCATAAAGTATCAGACCATCACCTTCACTGTGAGTCACAGTGACTAGCTGAAATAACTTGATGGTTACTTCAGAAGTTAAGGACATGCATGAGATAACCAGTGGAACACACCAGAAGACGGGCAGCTTGCAAATCCTGAGCAAAAAGAAATTCAGTAGACATCAAAGGGGAGGATACCTTTCTGTGTACCCACAGGTTGTTGCTGGGATGGAAATGTGGGCCTGCCATTGAATTGACTTCCACCAAGCCCTGTTCCAGAACTGCCAAGTCCTCCGGTCTGCTGGGGTTGGATTTCAATAGGGCCTCTGTCTTCAACTGCAATGGGTTCATCAGCAGGCAGGTCTTGCGTTGATGCAAGAGAAACAGGGTGGGGAGGGGAAGGGGTTCCTATCACCTGTGCTTCCAAATCTGTTTCTGGACTACTGGATACACCAGTTGGTGTTGTGACCCGTGGTAGGAGTGCTGCCATAATAGGGCTCACATCTCCTGAGAAAGAGCTTGAAGGGTGATCCCCAACAGTTACTTGGTTTCCCACAGTTTCTATATCATGTTTGGTTGTATCATGTGCCCCAAGAGTCAGGGACTCCAACAATTGAGGTAGAACTGGATCTATTGAAGAAGAATGGAATTCAGACTGCTCTGCTCGGGGTTCAAGATGATTTGCAGGCACATAAGGTTGGCTCACAGAAGGAGCAGGAGGACCTTGAGCTGGTGCAGGCTGAATAGGTGGTGTTCCACTTGCTCTTAAAATGTCTGCCATAGTTCCATGCCCTGATCCCCATGCCCCTTGTAGGATGGGAGGTGAAAATGTACGCATTGAGCTTCCAACTGTACTCCCTGCCTTCTCAGCTGTTGATGTTTGTGATTGTGCCAGAGTTGAACTGCTGCTTCCAAAACTCAACACAATAAGCATCTTTACAACACACCACATCAAAGAACACAGAGGGCATCAACAAATTTACAATGGGGACTCTGGAAAGCTATACACAGATCTTGAGCAATGGTACTCACGTAGTTCCTGAAGCCAGAGGCTGTGGTTGGGTTTGTGGCAGAGTTGAATATTTCGCAGTAGAGACTGCACTGGAGTTCCTCATGCTGGGATGGATGCCATTCTCTCTCAATGGAAATGGCTTACCACGGCCACTTGAGTACTCTGATCATGCCAATAAAGACCACGAAAGATCCACTGAATGTTCTCAGCAACAATAAGCCCAAAGACAACTTTTCAAGCACTTAAACAGGATATGGTAGCTATATACAAGAAATTAAATTATAGAAATCCCTGCAAGCTTGCACTTCTGGTAGCAAATCAGATGCAGGATTAATCAACACCTTCCAACATTCTGATAGTTTTTGAGATGCATTTGGTCTAGTACCATTCTGAAGGTACATGAACTTCACAAGCCTACTTGGATTCTGGTCTTCAAATACAAGAGACCTGATGCCCATTGAATAAAACACAGAAACAGAATGCAGAAGGAGCAGAAAAAAATTCTCGGTTAACTTCAGACACATCTACCATAAGAAAGAGATAGAACTTTGATTAACAGTACATGGGAATAACCTGAGACAGAGCCTGATCTTTGCATCTAGCAGATTGCAGAGAAAACTTCCCAAAGCACTTTGAAGAAAACTGATACTTCAATACTGGCCAAACCAAAACAGACACAAGGAATGGGCGCAATCATAACCTTGTGAGTACCACTTACAAAGTATCAGACTGTCACCTCCATCATGAATGGCAGTGACTAGCTGCCGTTACAACCCACTGACTTCATTGGCTCCCAACAGCGGGTGTAGATAAGTATATACTACTGAGCTCAAAATGTCAGGCAGAAATTTGTATGAAAATCTGTGTCAAGAGTTTCTGTCTCATCTCCAGAAGCAGTACAAAGGCAGTCATGATGCTGGCTAGCATGATTATCAATCAGCATTGATGGATTGAAGTGCAATGCCAGTTAGTCAAGGAATCAAAATTTTCAGCACAAATTTCTCCAGGGTTTTGACAGGACTTTGCAATGAGTTAACAAAAGAGATAAAAATAAGACAACTCAGTGCATACCCAGTGAAGAATGGCGAGTGACAGAGTGCCCTCTCCCAGCTCCACCACGCCCACCTCGTGTAGGGTTACCACTGCTGCCAGGCCTTGCTCTCAAGTCTGCTGACTCCTTATTGGCTCCACTCTACATCACCCACCTCCAATGGATGGGAAAAATTCAGCATCACTAACAAACTCAGCTGGGCCACCTGAGCAAACCAGAGGTTAATGCAAGGTGTACCTCACCTCTTTCTTCTTGTCACGCTTCCTCTTTACTTCATGGAAGTGGGCTGCATCATCAAGGCCAAACAACATGCTTGTCAGCACCCTATAGGAGTACAAATAAGCATTGGCTAGAGCAGGCAATGAAAGACAAAAATGCCAAAAAAAACTACATTTGCAAAGAAGGATGTGGTTCCATAGGCCCTTGCAGAAAGAAACTCACAGTGCAACTGATAAATCTTAAACAACAGCTAAGGAAAGAACTTCCAACCCTAAGCTACTAAAGTACTACAAAAGCATACACCACACAGAAGCCCCAGAGCTAGAGCTACCAACATAGTAAACCTGAAAGCTTTAATTACAGTCAGTGCAGTGCCAAATGCATTCTGAAAGATGACTGCAGGCCACATTGTCCATACACGCCCCTGGGGTAACACTACAGGTACTATTCAGCAAAAGACAGGGTTCTAAAAGCACATATAACTGAGCTCCATTCTGCAGAAGATATCCAGAGACATTAGACTTTCGTTCAGCAATGGTCCTAAAACATCCCAAGTGGAACGGTACACCTAAATGAGATGCTTTCACAATTTCCAGTGAGAGAGAGTTGCGCTCGTCTCGTGAACAGACAGAAAATCGCCGTTTTCAGGTTCTGGGGAGCAGAACTGAATACAGACAGTGTTGTGTGTACAGAGGAAACAAAAACACAATGCCAAGCTATTGGCAACTGAAACCGAAAATAGAACTTCGCAACGAGAAGAGGGGAAAATGCTGCAAATATAGATATCACAAAAAAGACTGCTGAAAAAAACAGGTGAGAGCAATGACACCTTGATTGAGGAGCCGTTGTGCAGTCTCGTTCAAATCCATGTTACACTCTTTTAACGTTGCATAAATCTCATCGTCGCTGTTCTCCACTATCTCTTTCAAGCTTCGCACGACCTCCATCGCACTTGGAGGTATCTTTACACTTCCCCCTCCTCCTACTCCTCCTCCTCCTCCTGCCGCTACTCCAAGCCTAGCGGTACTCATTTCCTCCCCCCACCACCCCCCACCGGCCGCTTCACCTCCCTCCCGACCTCTCCTCTTCCACACTTGATACAGCAAGCCGAGAGTTGAGGACAGGGAACGGAAATAATAACAACAAAACTGAAAGAGATAGAGAGACAGAGACAGAAAGAAGAAGAGCAGCCCCAAAGAGAGAGGTGACCAAACAAGAAAAAGATACCCTCCGTTGCAAGGATGCTATTGCAACGTAGATATACTCGTAGAGAAGAGAGTCGGGGGGCAGGTGAAGCAATGGCGGTAGTACAACAGCGATGGGCACCCGAATACAGACAGAAAGTAAAGAAGACGCATGAAATGCACTCCGGAAGAGGAGAAAGACAGAGCGCCAAACCCTAATCTGTCGGAACCCTATTAACGCTTGTATAGGGAACGCTGTCTCATGGACGCTGGAGACTGGGAACAACGCTATCTCATCCACTCGGGAGACTGGGAACAACGCTTTCGTAGCAGGCTTGAGACTGGGAACGACACTATCTCATCCACTTGGGAGACTGGGAACAACGCTTTCGTAGCAGGCTTGAGACTGGGAACGACACTACCTCATCCACTCGGGAGACTGGGAACAACGCTTATCGGGAAGGAATAAGAAGGGAACGTTGAGAGCGTAGGGCCGTTGGTGTTTTGTGAACGCTGGGAACAGTCGATTGGGGTTCCGGGAGTTGCTATCATGTTTGGGAACGGCGTCCCCGGGGGAAACTACTAGGCATGCTTTCTTTTCTTTCATTGGAATTGGTTCAAAGAGAACGTAGGTAATTTTTACAGGGAACTCTGGGAACAATTTATTATTGTTTTTTAAAACGTTTTTTATTTACTCTTTTGAAGATGGACCACAAAAGTGGCGGAAAAAAAAGTGGGGAAATTAATTCACCCGTCAGTGCCCTCTGACCCTGTGAGGTACTGCAGAATGGACCAGCTAGTGCCAATTCTAGAGCTTGGAATCGGCCATGGCTTGTTCTGTTCCTTCAGGTTCAGAGCCATGGGGAACACATCATGGGAACAGGGGGAACTTTTCCGGTCGGCAGCTTTGACATATTCAGCATACTGAATCAGCAGCACTCCCCATAAGTAGGTATAAGATCCATCCTAAGTAGGTGTAAGATCCGTCCTCGAGTTTTAAGCATTTCTTTTCTTTTCTTATGTAATCATTGGTTTAGTTGCAATTTTTTTTCCTTAATTAATTAAAAAAAATTTACTAAAAATAATGTAATTTGAAATTTGATTATTTTTTAAAAACTCTATATATATAAATTTTTTTTACTCATATATTTTGCTAAATGTTATTTATCTTGTTCCTTCAATTTCCACATGTTCCTTAATTTTATTAAATATTTTTTTGTCAAAAAAAAAATAATGTTATTCTCAAAGTTCCTTGTGGGTTCTCATATTGTTCCTTGTAGCTCCACTTTTTATCCCATATTCTTTATCTAAAGTCTCATTATTTTAACTCACAAATGGCAACAAAGCCATGAAAGTTTTATGTCTAAAGGACACACTGACCGTCCTTCTCAAGGGAGCAAATACATTGAATCACAACATTCCTTGTCAAAGGAGTACTATGCCTATGGGCACCATGACTAAGAAATTTTCAAATTGAAAAAAATAATTATTTTCTGCAATTTAAAATAATTCAAATGAGTGTTTCCTTACTATGAATGAATGAATTTAATAACATTAATGTTGTAAAAAGAAATTATTAAAAAAATTTAAATGTGAAAACCTTAATTATTTAAGACAAGAATACCACACTACCTCTAATTTGTTACTAATGTTTTAAAATACTATTTATTCTTTTATGCTAACATAATATTATATTTTCATTTAAAGATAAACATTTCTAAGGAAATTTGGTTCTCATATATTTAAATCATAAATGACTCATTTTTTTGTTCATGGAAATTTTTGCTTGATAATTTGATTTGTCTTACATAGAAGTTATTGAATGTTTGAAGTAATAATAGAGTTATCCGTAAAGTAAGAAAGACACAGCACTAGAACCCTGAGTTTTGGTCATACACAGGGTCAGATTTTTTTTAAAACCTGCAAAAAGGTACATTAGCATTAGCATTCAACAAGGGATGAAACTCAAAAAACATCAACTCTGGTGGCAAACCATCAACTGAGTTTCATCCTGTCTTTCCTTTTTCCCGAGCGCCTCCAATGCTGTTACAACAATAGGTATAAAGACTAACTTTTTTTTTCTTTTAGCTACTGTCCGTCCGGCTGGATGATCACAAAATAATAATAAAAATAAAAAACACATAAAAATTTTAAAAATAAAAAAGTTAAAAGTTTCCGAGGACTTCACAGTGGCCGAAGGTCACGGGCACCCACTAGTAGGTATAACTGCTCCTAACTGTACAACTACTATAATTAGTCTCGAACCTTGTGCATTAAATGCTGAGTTGCAGCATCTCATACTGAGATTTAATAAAAAAAATGTAAAATGTAAAATTAATAAAATTTTAAATTAATAATATTTTATATATTTTATATAATTAATAATATATAATATATAATATATAATTAATAAAATGTCTTTACTTTGTGGATACCACTGAAAGAAGGGATAGGGGGTGAAAGGAGGCCCAAAGACAGGGTGAAGTCAGGGCTACTTCAGGGATAACTGTAATTCTTCAGTAACTTCAGTTTTACTGGAAGTAATTTCTAGTACCTATAGTGAAATTTTTACTCGGAACCGTAAAACTGGCCCAAGAGTACGCCTCGTCCACCGGTTTGGGTCGTCCGATCATCAGGACCTCGATGACATATCAAGACGTGATACGGGACCTCGACCGAAGCCTCCGCCCGCCGCGGTCCACCGGTCATGGCTCCTCCGATCAGAACCTCGATGACGTATCAAGACCTGATAGGAGGCCTCGATCGAAGTGTCCACAGCGCCCGGCAGTTATGCCTCGTCCGATCAGGACCTCGATGATGTATGAAGACCAGCGTATTGAGATCTCAATGACGCATGAAGACCTGATATTGAGACCTTGATGACATATCAAGACCTGATCTTTGGACCTCGATAAGGAATCAGGACCTAATATTGATACCTCAAACGAACGGTTCGCCGCATCCACCAAGTTTGGATCGTGTCTGATCAGGATCTCGCTGAGCTATCAATACCTCAATTTAGGACCTAGATGAAGTATCAAGGCCTCGATGAGGTATCAAGATCTGATATTGATACCTCGAACGAAGTGTCCGCAGCGTCCATCGTGTTTAGATTGTCCGATCAGGATCTCGATGAGGTATCAAGATCTCATATTAGGACCTAGATGAGGTATCAAGACCTGATATCGGGACTTCGATGCCGTAACGAAGGACCAGACTGCTCCAGCGACGCCATCGGCTACCGAGCGCGAGAGCGCGCTCTTCTGCGTCGTCGCTTTGCACTCTGGGCTGCTCTTCCGCTTTGGCTCAACCCCATGGCCGGAGTACTTTCCTAGGCACCAACAGAAGAGAGGTAGTGACTAACAGTGGGCTGCATGGAGCACAGAAGGGTCTGAAAGTAGGGGCAGCGAGGAGGAGGAAGCGGAGGAAGAAGAAAGGCATGGCGGGTGGGTGTGTGGGAGGCAGATGGCAGCGTCTCTCGCAGATGCTGCGAGTTTCAGCTAGAGGAGGAGCGTATCGTTGCAGTTCGTCAGCCATCCATACCCCTTCCGCGGATCCCTACAGTCCAATTGCTACCCCAAAATCGCGCCTCACTTGGGTACTACTCACTCATCTCCCTGCAGTGCTTGACCGTTTATTCCATTTTCTGGGGGCCTCTCAACCCTGTGCAGCATTCCGCCGCTGTTTTTTCTTTCGAAAAATTCTCATTTGCAGAGCTTAGAAGCATTGTAGGCCTCGATGCTTATACACAAGCGACGGAGAGAGGAACATAATGTTTAGGTCAGGGCGCTGAGCAGCATGTTCACCACCGCAGCATGAAGTCAATCTTCTGCGGTACACGAAGTTGAGTTTTACAAGCTGCAGATTCTTTGTAACGTCTTGTGTACGCGACTCTCTTCGACGTAGGGATTGGGGTTTTAGGGTTTAGATTTTAGGGTTTCGTTTCAGGTCCACAAGTATGCATTTGCGGTGCTTCCTTCCTCTCGTTTTCGTTTGTTAGAAAACTCACTTACCTAATGCCCTGTTGTTCTCTGGGTGATGAGTGCGGACATTGCTACAATTTCTCAATGATGCAAGCTGCAGATAATCGTTTGCATGCACCAGAATCTATCTTTTCAAGGATTTCCCATCTTGGCCACGGTGGTTAGCCCGCTAATATTCCACACCCAAGAGAGACCTTACTAACAGAGAGATACTGCAGTTGCAACAAATGACCAATGTAAACAACAAGCAGCATGCAGGCCAACCAACCAGCGTAGACACCACATCTTCTTTCCATGTCCAATCCACTGTATTGGACATAGTCATTCAGAGGTTTCTATATGCAGAGGAATATACTGATGTTAAGTTCGGTATGCATTTGCATGACAGAGGCGACTGTTGACAGGAACCATTCTGGGATCAATCATAGGAGGTGGGGCCTATGTTGGGACATCTGATGAGGCTACTATCAGGTTTGGATCACAATTCCAGTGTTATTGTAAATTTCCCCAGTAGAATTAGACAGCATTGCAGTTTTTATATATTTTCTCCTTTATCTCCTCATCTTTGCTTTCTTGGCTGTGCAGTAAATGGGCATTCCAGGCAGCAAATCTGGTGAATCCTGTATTTAGGCTGTTTGAGCCTGAAGATGCTCATAGGCTAGCAATCTGGGCAGCAGCACATGGACTAGTGCCTCGGGAGACACGACCAGATCCAGATGTCTTGGAACTGGAGGTTTGGGGACGTTCATTTGCAAATCCTGTGGGACTAGCTGCAGGTTTTGACAAAAATGCAGAGGCTGTAGAAGGGTTGTTAGGGTTAGGTTTTGGTTTTGTGGAGGTGGGGTCTGTCACCCCAGTGCCCCAAGAAGGAAATCCAAGACCTCGCGTATTCCGTTTGCAGGAAGAGGGGTAAGCATGTATGTCTCTCATTATTCTCCTGAATTGCCTTTATTGATATCTGTAGCTGTTTTCTTCTTTTCCATACCTATTGTAGATTGTGCTTTCTAGAAAGGTTTTTCATTTGATGGTGACAAGTTAGTAAGATTTTGGATAGTACTTAAGTCACAGAATTTGGTTCCATCCAGGGCTATAATAAACCGCTATGGGTTCAACAGCGAAGGCATTGTGGCTGTAGCAAAGCGTTTAGGGGCACAGCATGGCAAGCGAAGACTTGCAGAGTCAACAAGGGAACCACCCCATGATTCAGAGAGCAGACTGGGAGGAAAGGCAGGACCTGGAATACTGGGAGTGAATTTGGGCAAAAATAAATCTAGTGAAGATGCTGCTGCAGACTATGTGCAAGGCGTCCACACTCTCTCACAGTATGCTGACTACTTGGTGGGCTGCAATTTCACCAGTTTACTAGTGTTTTTACATCATTGCTTTTCCTTTGCCAATTATCACATGTGCAGCTGGGATCATGAACACTAGTCTTACAGCAAAGTAAGATACGCCATGGACATCCATCTAGATGAATGGAATGCAAAAAACACAGAAATTAGAAATGGGTTGCAAAGGTTTGTTTAAGGATAGGTCTCTGGGTGCACAGTGCATACTGTCCAGGACACAGAGAGCACCTATGAAGTCCTTGACTTGAAAGAAAGAGCTGAATTCTGCATCCAGACATGTCCATCTTGATTTTTGTGGAGTTTGCTATTTCTAGTAGCTCCTTTTCCATTCAGTCCTAGAGGGAGTTATACAGTTGGTCAACATGTCCTGCAAGGCGAGGAAACCACTCACTCAAATTCAAGTCATCAAGGTTCTTCATGGTGTGCATATCACTGGTTTCTGTGAGATATATATTTGTGTATAATTTCAGTTTCATTTGTCTTCTCCCTTTTGTCTGCTATATTCTGTTCTTTCTTCCTCATGTGCCTCTTCTTTTGTTTTTTGTTTCTTCCTCTGTTTTTCTCTATTTTGGTATTGGGTGCTAGCCAGTATTGTGGCTGAGTTTTTGAGTTGCTTCTGGACTTCTGACAGAAACTCAGTACACAGGTTAGAGGTTACATTGACCTATACCCACTGTAGGGAGCTGATGAAGTTAGTGGGTAAGCTGTTGATAGAAATGCTGCTATCACACATGTTACTGTTGATGGTCCCTGAACAAGTGAGAGACTTTCACTGTCATTCATACTGCTAGTCTTATAGTTCATTTTGAACTAGTTCTTCCCTTTTGTGTATTTCTTCTGCCCCGTTCTTAAGTCCTTTCCTGGAGTTTTTCCTTGACTTGAGGATAAGTATTCACCTGGTTTTGGTTACCTACAATTATGAGTTCAGAGATTTCTTGACACTTATGAGAGTTATTATTTGGTAGGTGCTTCTGGTGGAGATGCTGGCTGAAGAAAGAATCCTGGTCATGCAACACAAATTTGGCTAATGGAATGTGTTTGTACTTCGGGCAAGGATGCAGGTGATAAATGTTTCGTCCCCCAACACTCCAGGATTAAGAAAACTACAAGGCAGGAAACAGCTCCAGGACCTCATAAAGAAGGTAAAAGTGCAGGTCTTTCAGTAAGATGTTTGGAGTCTAGAAAGCTAAGTTCCAAACTACTACCTCTCAGTTTTTACAGCACCTGGTTGGGTTGATGTGGCAACAGTCTCTAATGCCTCTTGGGGAAGTTGTTTGAAGGTTTTGGCAGCTCGTGATGAAATGCAGTGGGGAGAAGCAGGACCACCTCCACTGTTGGTTAAGATAGCACCAGATTTATCCAAGCAGGACCTTTCTGACATTGCTGCGGTAGGCTTGTTGTTCCTTTGGTGTTCTCTGGTCAAGATGGATTTCCTTGTTTGCTTCAATGTGACCTGTGTTTGTGCTGCACAGTAGGTGGGTTCTTATGTCTCACTTCATTGCGGCAGAGAGGTCCTTTGAAATTATTAGTTTGGTAATTAGACAAGACATATGTTCTAGATCTTTGGATATCTGATATTGGTCTTTATTTTATAATTGTGCAGGTGGCTATGACACTACGGCTGGATGGGTTGGTAAGAACTAAGAACCAATATTTACTGAGCACATCCTAAGACTGTCATAATGCTGGGTAGCTGAGTTTCAGAAAGATGTCGTGTAATGAAATATTTTGGTGCAAAAGAGGTCAGGTGGGTAAATGATGATGTGTATTGGTGCCAACATGCTCTACTCTTGAAATTTGTCCAGACTGATATAAGCATCTGTAAGGGTAGTCACATCATGCAATCCATTGGTTCTGTTGCAGCCACTTGTAATGTAATCCACATTCGTGGTGCAGGTAATATCTAACACAACGACATCAAGGCCAGATGCTGTGCTGGGGTTGGTGCATGCAGATGAGACTGGGGGGCTTAGTGGAAAACCCCTCTTCAAAATGTCAACAGACGTTCTGAGGGATATGTACCAACTTACTAGGGTAAGTCTGTCCTGTTGTTTTCCTCTGCTCAGGAATTGTAATGGCAAAGAAAGTCAGATAATGCAAGGAAGAAATGACTTCCCTCAATGTGTACTTTGTGGTCCCCCATGTGATGAGATAGGTCCCTACTATCAAGGACAGAGTGATGCTTTTTGAGTTGGAAATTGAGACTCATCTAGAAGGGTGCCCTTTTCTACAAATCTGCTCTGCCATTGGATATTGCCCTCATGTCAATCCAGCTGCTGTTACTTTACTGTGCTCATCACAAGAGTTTCAACGTGTTGTTTCTTACCTCTTTGTGCTAGCTAACATCATCACTGAGTCTTCCCAGTGCTTGCAGCAACCTGACAGAATTTAAGGACATGGGTTTTTAAATAATCATTTATGCCCTAAATTTTTGAGCTGATTATTGTAGACTTATTTACATTCACTGTCAGGAGCTGATGAAGTCAGTGGGAAGTAGTAGCAGTCAGTCACAGTTATTCATGATGAAGGTGAAAGGTCTGATACTTTGTGAGTGTCATAAGGTTATGACCACACTCATTCTTGTTGTGTTTGCTTTGGTTTGATGGTGACCAACACAATGGTTACCTTTGAACTGCCTTTTTAGTCTTTCCCTGTTCTTTTTCCTTTCTGTCTTTCTTTGTTTCTTTGTCTGGTCTTTGTTGTGGGGTCTGTTGCTAGCCAGTAGTATGGCTGAGTCTTGCCGTCGCTTCCAGAATTGCAGCAGAAACTCAGTTCATAGGTTGGTGCTTGTCACCGGCCTTTACCCACTGTAGGGAGCTGATGAAGTCAGTGGGGAAGTTGTGATAGTTAAGTCACTATCATACATACTACTGTTGATGGTCCCTGAACAGGTGTGAGA
>Ga0116229_10000269_pt1 | contig 62217 bp, 43 predicted proteins | sample S1TSphgellanicum_3_FD_87313 | JGI IMG/M metagenome (GOLD analysis project Ga0116229, IMG submission 87313) | Host-associated microbial communities from peat moss isolated from Minnesota, USA - S1T2_Fc - Sphagnum magellanicum MG | ecosystem: Host-associated > Plants > Peat moss > Unclassified...
ACTAGTTGGGGCCCCTCCCCAAATTAGGTCTATAACATAAGTTGATAGTCTATACACAATTTAGGGTTATGCAAAAAAATTCCAAAATTAGGTTTAACACTTAGTTCTAAAAAAATTGTTAAATTCCACCATTGAAGTTATGCAACCAATTTTTTTTGTGTTTGTTTAATTTAGGGTCAATGTAAGGATTTTTTGTTACATACAAAGGTTTTAACTCAACAATTTAAGGTTCATTACATAGGTTTGCTTAATTTTTCAAATTCAAACCTATGCATGCATTAGGTTGTAATGTCTACATGATGAGGGTTAAAGTTTTCAATTTGTAATACCGTACCTTATCACCCTATGTTAAATCCCAAATTGCAATCTATGTTATGTAATCCCCCTTGATTTCATAATGCAAAAACATATTCCCTCATCATCTAAAGTTATGTAAGATCATATTGTTTACCAAATGTAATACTTGCATTTAGTGTATAAAAACAATAGGATGTATCCAAAAAATACCTATTTAAAAAAAATTAACCAATTATGAATACCTTCATCTTTAGGTGTAAACATTGACTATGGGCATGTCCTAATTTTTCTAAACCTTAATTTGCAATACCTACATCGTTTGTAGTGTGTGTTAAGGTGATCATTAAGGTAATTTTGCCTTTATACTATAATGTAATATTACCAATTTGCCATAGTAAGCTTATCATTATACCTACATAAATTTATATTGTGTACCCTCACCAAAAGCCCCCTTTTGGTTAATAAAAATTTATTTTGTAGGTATTGCAAAAACTTAATCTTCATCATTTAGATTTACTTAAGGGGATCTTGTTCACCAAATGCAATACCTACATTTAATGGATCGAATGTAATAAGAAATATCCAAATGATATTTATAACCAAAACAAATCATCATTCTAATGAAAAAGGTAGGACAATATTCGCATTAAGTGGTCAAATCCCCCTCTGGAAGGAGTAGGGAATCTGTAATACCTTCATCAAACATAATTAATATGCACAAAAGATATGAAATTATATGCAATACTTGTGTTAATGTTCGTTAACCTTTAACTATGATATACCCTAAACCTTGCAATACTTGCATGTAATACTAATTAAATGCCACAAGAAACAACATGGGTAAGCATTACCCTCATATTAACCTAATGATTATTGTATAATTGACTTACAATACCCACCTCTATATAATGTTTGAGTGAAATATTCTTGTTTGGGAATTTTAGAAGATATGTGTTATATAACCTTAATAATGTAACTTTAACTTTCAAACCCTAAATGTTCATTGATACAAAAATCAACGCATTAACACATAAATAATCTATTTTTTGACACAATTGTAATATGATGCACATTTTAGTAATGGAAAATTAAAATGGGGGATAGGTATAAATAAATTTGTGTTTTTTAATTCATGAGCTTTCTTCTTACAAATATTTCCATGTTTTAACATTGTTTCATGCCAATTTTTCATCCAGTGCATTGAATTACCAAATCCATCATTGACGCAATGAAATACCATGTCGGGATGCATGATTTCATTCACCTTGGAAAGGCGAATACCTCGTACATTTGTTGCAATAACACACAACAATGATGTGGTGTGGTCTATGAGTTGAACCCCACTTTCTTTGATTTTATTGATGATTTTTTGCATTATGTCACCCATTTGAGCAAGCGTTTTTTCCATGGAGGTGGATGAACTTGAAGGTTGGTTGTGACATTTCTATTTTTCCACATTGGGGGAAGTATCATCCAATTTCATAAGCTCGCACATATCAACAACCCATGGTTTTTCAGAATGATCTTCATCAGCCTTTTCATCATTAGAGTCAATGTCATAAATGTGCAAATAGGTAGGGTCTGCAAACATGGCAACAAAACCTCCATGATCATATCGAAACCATGTCCCATAATATTGAATGATATTTCTTTTAGTGAGATCGGTACATGTAAGAAAAATGGCAACTTGATGTTTACACAAGTTTCCATGCAACACCCATTCACATGTGCAACAAGCATACTTGGTGAAAAAAAGTGGGACCTTATATGTCATATTCTGATGTTGTTGGCTTCGTACCATCCATGCATGTCCAATTTCCTTTAAATCATCTATCCCATGGGATATGCACAACATGGTGCAACAATAATAATGGATTGAGAGTTAATTCATGTGCCAATTTGGAAATAATAGGTCCAAAAATGTTGAGTCCATGAATCACTGTGTAAATGTTGGGGGAAGCTTTCAATGATCTTGTTTCTCCCACGAATCATGAAAGCTTCAATGCTTTCACTTGGTTCAATGGGCATGTACATGATGGTGTGAAGGTCATCCAATATTGCACATCACACTTCATTGTTTTTTATTTTTTCCATCAAACATAAGTGCTAAGCCTTTAAGACGTGCCACACAGAAAGGTAAATGGGCACTTAATTGTCACCCCACACAATCCTAACCATGCGTAAAATATCAATTTATTATCATTTCAACTAATAACATTATTTAAAATGGAAAATGTGGGATGAAATTTTGAAATGGCTACATGTACATAAAAGCTCCAAAAAAGGTAGAATGAAAATAAAACTCACCATAATGCTTGTAATTCTTGTGAAACATCATCAACGATGAAACATGAAGGTTTCCATTTAGGGTTTTTCCTTAAAAGTTTTGTTTTCAAAAAAGTTAGCCATTCCACCAAATCATCGCATGTTTGGCGGCTTGTAATGATCCATGCAACTGGCACTCTAATGTGATGTGCATAAAACACCATCAATGTGAACAAATGAAATTTCACATCATTGGTGCTGAAGGTGGCATTCATTGAGATTGCCCCATTATCACCTAATGAAACCATGGCTTGCAATTGAGATGAGGTTTGTATCCCTATTGTGAATGGGACATGAATCCCATTATCCTCGCTTGCATCTTGAAAATAAAACACATCATTTGGATGACTAAAATGCCCATCTGCGAAGGGAAATGGCCAGAATTTGGTGTAAACACCAACTCCTTTTTTTCTGTTTGCGATCTAAGTAAACATTGTCTTGTTGTCTAATGAAATCATCCCTTGTCATCGCTTCTCCTACATTGATTCTAGCCCACTATATTGTCTTATGCTTATCATATATTTGTTTGACGGTGTAACTTAAACCCAACTGGGTCCAAATGTGGTCCTTGAGGGCTTGTGACATTCGTGGGGCAAAAAAAAATGGTCATGCAATGGAATCAAGGTCATGTTTGCCATGTGCAGGCTCACCATTGACCCATGTATGAGGTTGATGGTAGAAGATTATCTTTGGCACCTCGAGTTGTGTGTATAATCGCCTAATCAAAAATTGAGCTAAACAACCTCATTTAATGGATTGATGGTGATTTGGGTCTCCATAATTATCTTCTGGCCCATACCCACATGCATACCTACAAAATGTGAAATCAATTTAGGATTAAAATTTGGTACAATATGAGGTTAATAAACAAATTCCATATAACAAAAATGAATAATAGAACATCATACCAAATATGGCCAAAATGGTTTTGGATTCTTGACATTTTTACATTTTCTTGTGAAGGTATTTGTTTATAAATGTCCCACTCCATCGGGGAGTCTTCATGGTTTCGTTCATTGTTTAGAAATTTTGAAATTCGTGCATGTGGGATGTATGCACACTTAACCTCGATTATATGTGCCCCTCCATGTCAAACATCTTTTTTGCACACCAAGTCCATGTTATTAAAAGGTGATTTCTTTGGGTTTTGAATCTCAATATATTGAGATTTTGAAACACGACCCATGCTTGAAACTATGCTTTGAACTGATTGTGCAAGAAAAAACAATAAATTGATATTGATGTCTAAAACTTTATATTTGTAATATGTTGAATTACATGTTAATTTTCATATTCAATATTAATGCAAATGTACATGTTTTAAATATTTAAATTGTATCCCTCATCTAAACCCTATACAATCATGCACATAATACCCTAAATGTTGAGTATGGAAAACATATGATATGGTTTATGGCCACAATTGTAAATTTTAAATCCATATTATTTATCGATAATCTAAATGTAATACCCACATGATAGTTAATAAACAGCATTATTTATGGAAAAAATGAATGCAATACCTACATGATAATTTTAAAATGCACACTATATATGGGGGGAAATTGCAATACCCACATTATGACCCTAATCCACACTATATGTGGGGGCTTTAAATGCAATACCTACATAACAATTTAAAGATGCACACTATATATGGGGAAAAATGCAATACCCACATTATGACCCTAATCCACACTTTATGTGGGGGCCTTAAATGCAATACTTACATGATAATTTAAAGATGCACACTATATATGAGGGAAAAATGCAATACCCACATTATGACTCTAATTCACACTACATGTGCGGGCCCTAAATGTAATACCTACAAGATAATTTAAAGATGCACACTATATGGGGGAAAAATGCAACACCCACATTATGACCTTAATCCACATTATATGTGGTAGCCCTAAATGCAATACCTACATGATAATTTAAAGATGCACACTATATATGGGGGGAAAAAATGCAATACCCACATTATGACCCTAATCCACACTACATGTGGCAGCCCTAAATGTAATATCTACATGATAATTTAAATATGCACATTATATATGGGGGCAAAGTGCAATACCCACATTATGACCCTAATCCACATTACATGTGGGAGCCTTAAATGCAATACCTACATGACAATTTAAAGATGTACATTATATATAGGGGGAAAATGCAATACTCACATTATGACCTTAATCCACACTATATGTGGGAACCTTAAATGTAATACCTACATGATAATTTAAAGATGCACATTGTATGTGGGGGCAAAATGCAATACTCACATTATGACCTTAATCCACATTATATATGGGAAAGGGAAATGCAATACTTGCATAACAATTTAAAGATGCACACTATATATGGGTGGCAAAATGTAATATTGACATTCTTATTGGAATTTGATGACCTTATTAAAACCATTCAAGGAAATTGATTTCTTTAAATTAGAAACAAAACAATAAAAAAATATTAAAAAATGATTAAGAAAAAATATCATATCATTAATGTTAAAGGGTGATATCACATTCAAAGGAATTGTATCTTGATTTGAAAACACAACCTAAATAAATCAACACACATTTCAGTAAACCTTAAACTTAAAACCCTAAATAATCTTAATGATAAATGCTCTCAACTTAATGATTATACAAACAAAACTACAAATGGAATACAAAAAACATTTATAACAACTATGTTTTGAATTTTAAAATTAATCAATTAAAAATTATAATGGATGGAAGCATTAGCCTTAGAGTTTAAAACTAATTACCTCAAAAAGTTTATATATAAACCTAGACAATTTTAATGGTAAATTTCATAAAAATTAATATTTATATAAACATATACAAATGCCATACAAAATAATCTTTTAGGAGTGAGTGATGAATTAAAATTGAAACACAATGAAAAGAAAAAATTAAATGAATGAAATAAAAGTTTATTATCTTACCTTTAGTGTGGTCACTTCAACTTGAGAGTTTCTTCATTCACCTTCAAAAGAGATAAAATGCATCTTGTTGCAAGTATTTGTATGTGAAAATTTGGCCAAATTTCCTCCCCAAAATCCAACTTAAGATTGATTTTGATTAATATTAAAAATTGTGCAAATATTCATAAATGTTTGATGTCTTTTTAACTCTAAATTTATCAAGCCTATTACTTAATTAAACTATTACATCTTGCATTAAATGGTCCAAAATGGAAGTAGAAGACTACTGCCAAAAAAAAATTCGCAATTACAATACCCACATTTTACATTATAATTTTTGCAATTGAAGTCCATAATTTGCAAGTGCATAGGTAGATATAATGATGTGGGTAGGTAGGTTTTGCCAATAAGTAGATGTTTTGCAAATAATTAAAATGGCATTATTGAAAAATGTATCTACTTTTTTGGTTAATTTTTGGAGTAGGAATTAAGTAGAAGTTTAACCAATAAGATATATAGAGTTTGCCAATAAATATAGGTTTAGCCAAAATATACAAATTTAATCGAGAAGAAATAATTTTAACTAAAAAGATATATAGGTTTTGCCAAGGGATATAAGTTTAGTCAAGAAATATAAATTTAACCAAAAAGAATATAGGTTTTGCCAAAAGTGAGAAGTTTAGCTAGCAAGATATATAAGTTTAACCAATAAGAAATATAGTTTTAGCCGAGAGATAAAAGTTTAGCCAAAAAAATAAATTTAACCAAGAAGAAATATAGGTTTAGCCAAGAGATAGAAGTTTAGCCAAAAAAATAAGTTTAACCAAGAAGAAATATAGGTTTAGCCAAGAGATAGAAATTTAGCTAATAAGAAATATAGGTTCATGCAAAAAATAGAAGTTAGCTAGTAAGATATATAGGTTTAGCCAAGAGATAGAAATTTAGTTAAGAAAAAATATAAGTTTAACCAAAAAAAAAAGTTAGCCAGTAAAATATATAGATTTAGCCAAGAGATAAAATTTTAGCCAAGAAAAACTATAAGTTTAGCCAAGAAGAAATATAGGTTTAGCCAAAAAGAGATAAGAGTTTTGCCAAGGTAAGTAAAGGATTAATTGTTAGTTAGTAGGTAGAGCTAAGATTTTGGTCAGTATAGTAGCTAGGTGGGTGGGTAGTATGGAAGTCAAGATTGGGAAAAATTTGGCAATGACAAAATAAATGATCAAAGGTCAACATGCAAAAAAGATTGACTATGGTAGAATGTTGGTTAATGTAAGGTACAGGGGTGAATGAAAAAGAGGTGAATCATCCAGCCCATCCTATGGACAAAACGGCCAACTGGTGCAATTTTGGGGGCTGGTTCCCTCTGGCCCTTTATTATTTATGGAATGTGCTGGGTGTGCAGGCAATTGTGCTCAGATAGTGTGATCCAAATTAATTAGATCATGTGTGGAAATGACTTCAAAAAAAGAATTGACAACCTTAATTTCTTGCATTTTTGCTTAAACTCTTGTTAGGGTCACTTTCAGAAGTGGTCAAGTCTTTTAGTTGTTGTGCTTGCGACATTCAGCCATGGAAAGCTTTTGTATCAAGGATTTGGTTGCAAGTTGTTGCAAGGTTGTTGGAAGATCTTCAAGCATGTTTGTTTTCAAGTTGTGGTACAAGGAAATAGTTTTTGCAGTAAAACAAGTTTGGGTTCTTTCAATATAGAGAAGAGGAAGTTGTTGCAATTGATGTTGCAAGTTTCTTTTTATGTTATTTACAAAACACAAATTTGGTTTCTTAACTTCATGAAGCTTTTTTTTAGGTAATAATCCTCACTTGGGTATTTTTTGTTGAAGATGCAACTATAAATTGCTTATTTTATTAAGTGCTTGAATTATTGTCGTGCTTGTCTTCGCTAATTTTGGGTCATTCTTCTTTGGGTTGTTAGGTTTTTTTGGTGGTGTCTTCTTCTTCACAATAATAGTTTTTTGTCCAAAAACCTACTTTCTTATACTAATGATTTTTTCACAATTAGTTTTCTTGTCCATGGGGGATGCTTTGACACATGACTCTCTTGCACCCAATTCAATTCAGGGCTTTGATCACAATAGCTTATGGGCCTCTTCAATGAGACTCATGTTGCAAAATCCGTTCATAATAGCATACTGGAGAAAATAGAATGAAACTCATGCTGATCAATTGTAAAAGATCATTCATTGGTAATAACTAATAACCTAGTAGGATGTAGATTCAGACTCAATGATGAGTCTTAAAGTAATCCCAAGTTCCAAAACTAAAACAAATAGTGTCTCCCACAGATAAAACCCATGGACAGTGGAAGGCTCTGTACACACTGCCATATTAACCAATCATGTTCAATCATCACTAGAGATGGATAGAGGGTATTCTTCCCTACCAGTTTAATGTAAAGGCTTCCTCTAATTGAATTTCCCAGTGGGAACTGGGAACCTACAACATATTTTTAAATTTCATATCTTCCTACAATGTTTTGGACATGTGAAAATAAGTTCCTGAGGAATCCTGTTTCAGGATACAGATTATAGGCAAGAATAGGCATGAAAATAACTGCTATAAAATGAGAGCTGTTTCAGCTGAGGAGCTTATCTATATTTGCCACCAGAGTAGTACAAAGGTAGTAAGTAGGTAATGGTTAATTCAAGCAGAAAGAAAGTTCACACATAGCTCCCTTGTGCCGCACAATAAGATCGAAAGCCTAGCATTGACAGCTCTGTGAGAAGAACAAACTTTGTTTCGTTTTGTTTCCATGGATTCTTTTAGTAAAAGAAAACACATTTTGTTTCATTTCCATTTGATGGTAGCAGTTGAATTTGTTTTTCAGAAAACCGAGAAAAAACCTGAAAATTTCACAATTTTGAGGTTTTTTCTCACCATTTCTTTCAAATTTTTTTCCTAGTCAAAACTAGACCTATGCACTCCCTAACTCGCCAGTTATAGCTCCACTTCTGAAAGAATGCTACAGTCACCATTTCATGCTAAATCTATTTTGGGATCCTCAGGAGAAAATTTGAACAAAAAAAAAAAAACTGTAGATGTAGTCTGTAAGAAGAACAAGCTTTTAGATTTCCTCCATAATCTGAAAAACCCACGTAGTTTGAACTTTGACTGCCATCCTGAATACACTTTACCCCCTAAATGCTTGGTCAATTTTGGGGGCATTTTGAGAGTACAATTGGTCAGACTGAGACAAATTATTACATGTAGTTACTACATACCAATGCAATAGACAAGTAAATCAGCCAATCATAAGTACAAAACGAGTGAAAAGGTCAACTAGAAAAATGTATTGTACTACCAAGAAATTAATTGAAAAAAAATTACCAAATTAAATTACCTCTTCCTTCACATTTTGGAAGGTAGATAAGGCAATAAGCCTATCATCGAACATCCATTTCATAGCGAATGAGCCATAATATGAGCTGCCCACTTGCCTCCTAAATATAATTTAAAAACTTGCTCCACAGTGCCTTTGTGAAATAAACCTCCTCTCCCCTTGAGGACGTTACTCCACTCCTTACTTTAATCAAAGGCCGCCTCCTAAATTGACCTGGACTTCTCCTTGGAGATGCCATTTGGAGCCTATGACCACAATCCACATGACACAAAAAAGAGTAAAAAATTTCTCCTAGCTGCATAGTCCTACATTGATATCCTGGTTTTTTTAAAGCCATTTTTTTACTTATCAGGCATTTAGCAGCTAATGATACACTGCCTTGTATATGCTTCACAATTGTTATTTACTGGTATTGGCAAATAAGATGTCTGCATAGTCCCTTGTGTTGTGGTGTCTGCAAGCACTGACAACACGAGTCTATAACACGAGTGCGAGTTAGTGGAGATTCACAGACTGTTGGATGCAGTATTTAAATGGTTTCCAGCTCTTGGATATAGCCATCGAGCTGCCATACTTGGCTCCAAATAAAAGGGCGAGATAGTAAACAAAACATTCAAGGCCCGCAGGCTAAAGTTTAAACAATCTCACATACTTATTTAAGCTCGTTTACTCATACCTTGGCACAAGCCTATTCCACAAACCTTGTATATTTTGTGTATATTATATTTTGTACAGTAAAATTACTATAAAGCAAACAAACAACATATTTTTCTTTCTTACTTTGCCGCCTTCATGTGTGTGTTTTGTGGTCGTTGCGTGTTTTGGTGGTGTTGTTGTGGTTGTTGTTGTTGTTGTGAGATCATGTGCTTCACTTGGTCATCAACAACACTGTCCTTGTTGTCTTTCTTCTGATCCTGGACTTTCCTTTCACTTTTGTCCCTCCTTTGCACTTGACACCCATCATCAAGCCAGGCTATGATCGAGGCTTCTCTCAGGATTTGAGTGTTCCCGATTGAATTCCATCACTCATCGCTGTTCGCCTTTTTGTTTTGTCTCCAGAGTTTGTGTCTGCATTGGAGTATGTTTCGTGACGGAGCTCCTGCACTCCCGGGAGCAAGTTTTCAATATTGACAAGTTTGCTACAACTACTCTTCTCTCCAAGGATTGTAGACTGCCATGTGTCTGCAAGATTAATGTTGCTGTAATCATATGTTACTGTAAGTTGCATTCAGAGTCTTAGGAGCCACATAAGGGGGTGAACACTTGCATGCATTCAGAGTCTTAGGAATCACACAAGGGGATGGATGGACACTGCTTGAAACGCGATTTTGAAACTTTGAAAAATCACAAGGAGGGCACAATAATTTGAATTGTCAAATTTTCTTTTACAATAGGATCCATTACTTGCAAAGTTTGAATGTTCAAAATTTGATGCACTATTCCTGTCTATGAGCTTCTTGCCTTCAATTCCTACTTGAGAGAGGGAGAGGGAGAGGGAGAGGGAGAGCAGTGCAAAACATTCTCCTTGTTTCATTTCATGGAGCGCGAGGCAAGAATTATTTGTTGTGTTCACCAGCTGCTTGGAGGTGGCGTGTCTCTAGAATCACCTAGACTTTGAAGAAGATCAGCTTCGTGCAGGATTCATTCATTGCCTGCAGTGTGTCAGTCGAGTGGAAGCTACAAGTAAATATTTCTGGATATGGCAATAGAAAGGCAGCAGCAGCAGCAGCAACGAGAGCGAAGAAGGCACGCATCAGTGGACATGACGGGATGGTTACAAACCCCACGGTCCGGCTCTTTTCGACTGGGTCGCTCGTCCTCGACGCGCGTACAAAGCTTTGGTCGCGATGTCGTCATCCCGGCGCTCAAGCGACAAGGGAGTGCGATTGCGAGCACCACCAAGAGCTTGTACAAGGAGAGTCTCACGAGTTACCGGAGCTGCTTCGGTCCCTGGAGACGGACGTCGACAACAAGCGCCGAGTCTCCAATCTCCAGCCTCTTGAAGCACACCGATGGAGCAGCTACCGAAGCCTCTACTGGTCCAGGATCCCTAGCTGATAATCTAGCTCTAAACACCGGATCAGCTGCTCTCGATGAAGCTCGACAATATGGGGCTGCTTTCTCGGGGCAGCTGAGAAGCCGCCACCGGCCGAAGTCGAGATCCATGTCTTTTGTACAATCCAACTCTGTAGCAGCTTGGGGTAAGATCAATTCTGAGCTAGAAATTCATTTCTTCATCTCATAGATAGGGTTCTGAAATCCGTGACGAGAAATTGCAGATCTCGATTCTCCATGTAGCTATGTCATCTTGAGGTTACCCAGGAGATTCTAAGAATGAAAAAGAACTCATGATCATAGCAGAATTCTCGAAGAATAGAGGAGAGACAATGTTAGGTTTACAGACAATTGCATGGCAGTAGTGCTGAGTAAGAGTGCTTGATAGTAGCAGGAACATCAGAATGGGATGTCAAGGAACCAAGGAGAGATCCAGCTCCTGGACAATGGCCAGGGACAAGTGAGATTGAAAATGAGCTATTCAAGCCTGCACCCATGTGGAAGCAGTTGCTTAAGAAGCTGCGTGCACAGGCTAAGCAGCATGTGCATCCTGTACCAGCTCGTGAATGGACCAACTATGATGTACAGAGTTATGCAAAGAATTTCGACAATGGCAGTTGGCGTGACTCCAATTTCTCCTCACTGTATTTCGATGAAGATGAGGAGCAGCAGCGCATGAAGCTTGCCTTGCGTGAGACAGCACTTCACACTGCACTGCTCCAGAAGTTCCATTCAACTCGATATGATAGCTCAGCTGTTGCTGCAGCACTTGTCCGAGCTGACTCTGTCCCTGTGAATCCCATCCAACCATACCACCCAAAGAAAGACTTTGTTCCCCTCTGGCAAAGAAGGCATGTCCAGCCTCCCTCCAAGCTCGAGCTCACTAGGTCTATATGAATTCCAACAAGTTCATGGATCATCATGGAATCCAGAAGATCATATCTTGCTGGGCAGTACTGGATGTCTCAACTTCACAAAACACCAGGTAACTGCTGGTCTGTTCTTCTCCCTTAAGCTTCTGAAGCCATGCTACCCACTTCATTCTTGTTAAACTTCTTCCTCAAGTATAATTTCTTCCTCCACAGCCCAACTAAAATTGGAATCACAAGTTGCAAGCCATCTGATCTGCAGGAACTGAGGTGCTTCCCAAGACTTCCTTGAAAGAAGAATTGAGGAACTCATGGAGCACCTCTCTTCACAGATGCAAGAAAGTCAGTTTCTCTGAAGGTGAACAGCCATGAGTCAGTTGAGGCATGGGTTTTCTGCTTCTTCTTCCTCTTCTAGTTCACATGGGCAACAATTTTGTGTAGGCCAGGGTTCAACTCAGGGCCATCAAAAGGTGCAGGATTTGCAATAAAATAGAAAATCAATTTTTTCTACCTGTTCCAAGGCCTTGGTGGAAGCTTTGAGGAACTGCAATTCCTTGGCTGTTAGAAATGTCCACAGTCCTGAAACAGTAGTAATGAAGGCGAAGAAGGCACATTCTTTCAGAAAAAATTGTAGGCAGATATGTGCCTATTTAGTACTTTCACAGTCTCCTGCTCATCTGACCTCTTATGCAACAAATTGCAAAGGGGATTCCTGGATTGGCATCACGCTGATAGGCTTGTGATCAAGACATTAGGACTCACACCCACCCACCTTGGACACTGTTTGTGCAGTAACACTCATCCTAGACAATGTTATACATAGTAGTCAACCCAGCTATATTGGACTTGTACCCCCAGGGCTCTCAATTGATAGCAGAGGATTTGGATAACCAGGAAGTTACATCATCATCAGTTGCAGCCTTTCAGGAGCATTCACAACTGACTAGGGAGTTTGAAGAGAGACAATCCACACTCTGAGGTTTCAGACCAGAGAGATTGCGGGGGTCTATAACTTTATCACAAGTGTACATAGTGCAGCTTCATGATCGCATGTGCAATGACAGGTGATGATAAACCATGGCATGGCTTGACACTTTCTCGTCAAGTTATGCAACCAAATTACCAATGAAGCAAAATTGTTAGAGAAATGTGACCAATGCTCCTGACTATCCATATTCAAGTCACTGTATCACCTTATGGAAGGAGATGGTTGTTAAACATTGCGAGAGAGTCTGGTATTCTTGCCATCTAAGTGAAGTTTAAACACCTGAATAATCACTTCAGCCTGAAAAGCTTTTGATATCCTTCCCTGCAGTTGTCCAAAGTGAAAGGTTGCCATCAATGTCATGGTCCTAGCACAGCTTTACAAGTATTCTTTGCATATACAAACCAAGATGCCACCTTCAACCATTGCATTACTCCTGCTGTGGATATCACAATACCCAGACTGCAACATAGTAAGCTCTACTAGTCTCTTGCAGCCACTAGCATCAGCAGCAAGGAAACTTTGGTAACTTGCAGTTTCAGTGACTGAAGCCACTTAATAGAAACATGAGAGCAAAGTTCACAGAGTGTGTCATGGCCAGTAGATAGAAGCTTGAACTTGCTGCATGGGGCAGAGAGCCATACAGAGCCATTATGCAATGACCTGCTTGTTTACTCTTGTACCTTCTCATGTTGCATCCTTGTCCTTGTTTATACAAGCCATAAGTGTGTTGTAGTTTTTGTGCTCACACCCTGTTCATTGTGAGAAACCATCTCCTACGCTTTTTAAAGGGTACACATTACACTGACCCTATGTTTGGGGCCTCAACATCTCATGACCAAATGTTAATTGGTCAACAATTGTATCTTTTGAAACTAGCTTCAATTAGTCAATACGATTGTTCAACCTTGGCAAATCTACTTCAATTCCTCAAAACCTTCAATTTTCTCCATCAAATCCAGTACACAACATCAATAATTGCTACTGTTTGTGTTGCAATATGAAATTACAGTAGCAAAGTAGCTACCTCATCCACAGAGACTCTGTAGACCTTCACTCCCTCTTAAAACATTCACATTTGAACATTTCAAGAGCTGTCCTCTGTACCCACAAAAAATTTAAAGAATTTGCTTCGTTAATCATCAAATCAAAAACTCTACTAGCTGTAAGTGCATTGTAGTTTTCAGTTTTGGTAGGTTAATCCCTGTCCAAAGAGTTGAGAAAACAAACAGAGGACTGCAAGAAGAGGGAAGAAATATTTGTTAGTACTAGATCTCGAGCATTAGATCTTGAGACATTCAAGAACTTGAAGTCTTCAATCGCTCAGTTTTTTTTGAGGATTCAACAGTTCTGAGAGTGGATAATCTCTTCTGTGCAACTTGGTGACCCTATTGTTATTAATCATGAGCTGAATAGCTTTATAGAAAGAGCTTTGCCTCTTACACAAACTTCTCATGAAGAGACATAGCACTGGATGCATTAACAAAACTGAAGCTTTATGGGGTTTTGTTCCAACCCACAAAAAGAAAATCACTGAATGTTTCATAAATCCACAGAGGTGATTGTGTGAAAAAGAATTGTCATTCAGACAAAAATATGGTGCTGAGTTAGAGTATTAAGAGGCCTTAGATTCACTTGCTGGCTCTGAATCAACTACGGCCTTCTTGCCAGCAACATATGTGATATAAATTGTCCAGAGAAAAGAGCAGCAATTGCTGAAGAAAGGCTGCATCCAAATCACCCACAATAACCAGCAAAAAGTTTACTAACCACTGGTTTTTGCAAGGTACAAGAGTACTGCAACAACACTCGTTGCATGAATTGAAGGCTTGAGAGTCAAGACCATAAACATACCTGCAGGTGCACAGGTATATAGCGATAGGTCATAAAGTCACAGACAGGCCAGTACATGAGACCAGTCTTCAATGTGGGAATGAGATCTCTTTGCAATCTATGTGTTATCTGTGAACCTCTTTCACCTGCAATCAAATGGCACCAAAGTCTTTAGATTTCACCAATATAGGTGGTTCTTTGGAACTATCGCCTATTCTCCCACAGATCATAAAAACACATTACAATTTGCTCAGATCATTTGCAACTGGGGCATCAGAATTGATGGAGAAGAAAGCTGTAGATCTACAGAAAACACATTCTAGAATCACTGGGATTGTTGCACCTTGTGCAAAGGCATTGATGGAGAAGAAAGCAGCACAAAACAAGGGCCCAAAAATCACTTGGCCAAGAACCAGCTTCTTCAAAGTGCTGTATAAATCGCGGTTAGGGTACAATTTTGCCACAGATCCAAACCACAAATGTAGTGAAGGTCCTGACATGAACAACCCTACTGCTAGCATTCGCAATGTTCTGATTGCATCCCACTGCACCACCTCACCCTCCTTTGCTGTTGCTGCTGTAATCCCCTGATCCACACCCCAACAGACAAAACTATGATCCCTGATTCTGGGTCCAACAAACACTCTATGCTTGCCCATACTGGAGAATTCTCGTGCAATTCTCTATTGCAGTTGATCAAACAAAAGTTTGCTGCCCAAATTTCTTCAACCAAAACCCTCTCCAGTGTTGCAAGAATCACAAAAAAAGAAAAAGTCCAACTGCAACCCTAAGTTGGAAAGGAGAAAAAAAACAGAGAGACAGAATCAAAACAATCACAATGATCTATTGCCTCCAGAAGATGGTATTCTCTCTACCTGGGATGTGAGGTCAGAGACTGTGTAAATGGTGCCGGCTGTCAAGGCTTTGGTGCGAAGCGGGTACTGCTCAAGCTTTCTGAGGTACCAGACCACGAACTTGATATTGGAAGCAGGAGCCGCCGGAATGGAGGCCGCCTCCGCTGTGGTGCCCCCAGCATTGCTCGAGCCCGTAATCGACCTTTGGCCCCCCACCTGATGTCTTCTTGCCCAAAGCGCCATCATGTTATGTCCATCTCCTGGTGTTGTAGTAGTAGTAGCAGCAGTTTCTGAAACTCTTGCAGCAAAAAAATGGGGGCGAATTGCTTGCATATGTGGGTTGGACGATGAGTTGTTTTCCTTCTTGTACAAGTCGGTGAGGAGAGATGTGCGGTTCTTACGGTAGTTGCGGCCAGTCCGCGAGGCGAAGCGCAGCATCATACTGTCTTCTACTCCTTGAAACAACTCGTACAGTTTCTTACTCCTCCGACATCCAATTCCGCCCCTGCAACACCGATCAGCAGCAACAATCTGATTTCGGAAACAGCGGACTGCGGTGATGATCGATGATGCCCTAGCAGAATCGGCGTCTGATGTAGCACTTTCGTGAAACCCTAAATTTCTGTTGCTTCAAGAATGGGTGGTTGGTTCCTTGGAGGACAAGATGTCGAATGGCATTTCAAAACTTTTACGAAAGCTGTTTTCAGATGAACATGCCAGAATTCCACTCACACCAATGTTGACCCGTCTGTTCAAACGATCACTGACATCGAGAAAGGATTGCAGATTCTTGTGAAACCCTAAATTTCCGCAGCTGCAATGGGTGGTTTCTTGGAGAAGAACATGTCGAATGGCCCTTCAAAACTTGACGAAATCCGTTTTCACATGGACATGCCAGAATTCCACGCACACACCGTTCACCCATCTGTTCACAACGATCAATGACATCTAGAAAGGATTGCGGACAGGATCTCTTGGAGAGACAATCTCTAGCGGAATTTGTTCTCAGATATTTCACTTGTGGGAGGGAGGGATCCTAGGGTCAGAGAACGTAAATGAAACTGTTTGCTGTCAGTTTTCTTGCGATGCATTCTGTCATTTCTTTGCAAGGTTTCCTGGTTTTATTCCCAAGAAGATACAGCAAGCACTGTGGCTCGAGAGCAGAATCCAACCACCTGGGGTGGAAGCAGAATTGGCAGCAATGGGCACCACTAGGGCCTTTCCAATCAAGCATTCTTTGACTGGAATGCAAATCTCATAAGACAAGTCTTGGTAACCCTAGAAGACAATGCAAGGTTTTCAAACAAATGCACCAAGAGGGTGTGATTACAGGTTGGGGTACTTACTTTTGTTCAAGTCCAGAATGCATGTGCAAGATCAGGAGCACTTGAAGGAGGGAGTCACAAACAGATATCTCCACAAGGTTTTGAACTCTGATAAATTTTGTGGGTAGTAATCTCCTTGGCAAGTATGTTAAATGTGGGAGCATCAAAGTTGCTTTGAGTGTTGCAGAGCGTTCAACACTATGTTCAAATGGGGAAATGTTCACCTGGAATTCCATCATTGAGGGCTGCCAGCGCATGTGAAATGCTGACTATGTTAGAATGGCCATTACAACTCTTTTGGAAAATGCAACAGAAAGAGTTGCAGCACCCCCCTGTCACCTTTGTTGTGTTGCTGAATGCATAATGCTAGTGCAGTGTGGGATGTTTTGATAGAACAAATGAATCAAAGTGGTTATCAGTCTGCTACTACTGTTCAAAGGTACCGCAAGTGTGGGAGCAATTTAGGAAGCTTGGAGGGTGTCAATGGAATTGCCACACATGATGTGGTCACTTGGAATGCAATGATTCAGTGAAATGTGAGGAGGGTTGAAAGCTGCTGAAACTATCTCAACAAATGAAACATGGCAGTTGTGCAGGTGGTGCCTGTCAAATTTTTCCTCTGGTGTAGTAGCCTCATTGACTACAATGAGGAAACTGGAAGCACCTAGATGCTTTGAACTGTTGGATAGGGATGTGCTCTCTTGAAGTGCCATGATTCACGAAACTGTTAAATCTGGGAAGGTCAAACATTATTGGACTTTTCTGAACAAATGCAACATAAAGGTGTGCAGTCTGATCCATGTTACCTTTGTGGGATTGCTGAATGCATGCGCAAATGTAGCAGGAGGCAGGTGTGTTAATTGAAAGCAGTTTTGAGTGTGATGCTTTTGTTTGTAGTGGCCTTGTCAACATGTATGCTGAATGTGGAAGAATTGATGAAGCTTGGTGAGTCTTCAAGAGGATGCCCAAACACAACATGGTATCTTGGAATGCCTCATTGACATTTATGCAAAATGTGGGAGATCGGACTGTGGTTTGCAAGTGTTGAACAGGATGTCCACACACATATCCGTGGAATTAGAGAGAAGTCTCCACAACAACAATTTGAGGTAACATGGCAGTGAGTGCAGTCATTACCTTATGAGGGTCACTCACAAAAGTGTCAGAATGTCACCTTAATACCAGCACAAGGTAGTATCTTTGACTACCATGATCAAAGGACATGTGCAATATCAACATCACAAGGTATTGGAAATTGCAACATGATGGCTTGCAGCCAGACTCTGTCACCTTTGTGGACTTGCCAAAACCAATGTGCCAGTGTAGCAATACTAGGAGAAGGTAGGTGTATCCATGGACAGATCTCACAGAATGGCTGTCAGTCAAATGCCCACATGCATAGTTGCCTCATGGACATGTATGCCAAATGTAGGAGCCTAGTTCCTGCACAGGCAGTCTTTCTGTATGGTGTTGTTAATACATATCTCCAATCTCATGTTCGAAGAGGGTGATTCTAGGAGCTGAAGAAAACATGAGTTTGAAGCAGGTTGCCAAGGCTGGAGGACAAAATGGAGGCTCAGAGTTTGACATTTGAAGTCACTTGAAACCACAATCTGGAAGGCCAGGTAATTAAGCATCTCTCTACTTTGTTGTTTATTCTTGAGTTACATCAGGTGGAGCCAATGGGATTCCCATGCCTGCAAACAATGGAATCTCCAGTGTGACCTGCCCTTCCTGAATGCAAAAACCTAAACTAAAATTTGAACAAATGAACCTTACACCAACCTTTCAACCTTACAAATCCGTATAATGCCTAGGAGTCTAGTAGACCCTAAACCCTAAGCCTTTTGTGAAGTTAGCTCAATATAGAGAGAAAATGTAGGTTAGGTTACTAAGAAATTGGCAGGGAAAAATGTAGGTTGGGTTATTAAGAGATTGCAAGATGAGACACATAACTTCATGGGGTAGTCTAGCATAGTTGAGTAGGCACAACTAATGGACATGGACACAGAAGGAGCAATTGACTCACTTAGTATATCAAAACATATAAAGGAGCTAGGATCTAAAAGTTGCTTTAGATGAGGAGCCAACACCTTTGTGAAACTAATGATACGGAGATAATAAGGAGAAGAAAATTGAAAGTGATTTTGCACATTTGTGCACAACTTAGCTCAAATCAATCATTGTTAATGCGGAAGACAACCCCTTCATTACTTGGAATAAGATATTCTTTGTGCTACCCATTTCATTAAGGATGCACTTGTAAATGGGAAGAATATAATGTCAAAATTGCCACTCTTGGAAAATTTGAAGAGTTTCACTATTAAAGCCCCCAACCCCACTCTTCAAAAATAAACAAATTTTGAGGAGAAAGTAACAAATAAAACCATTACAATCTTCATAGTGTTCTTTCTTGATGATTGTGTATTAAAATTTGGAATTACAAGGAAATTTTAAGTCTAGTGATGATGTTAATCAAAGCTAATATTAATGAAGCAAATGTGGGGTCCAAGAGATGTGATTGTCCACTTGATAATTCCAATTTTAGAATATTAGAATTTCTTTTTGAATAGTTTTACATTCTCATTGTTTAAAAACAATTCAATTCTCAAGTTGGAATTGTTTTGAAGCAACCAAGAAACCACCAAAATCTCCTTCAAAAAGTCAGAGAGGGAATCCAAAACTAGTTAGCATCAAAAAACATTTTCATATGCATGTGCAAAAGAAATTTGGTTGAGATTCAATAAGCATTGGGCCTTATAGGCCAAACTTTTTTTTCCATTTCCTTCTTTGACAAGATGAATCCACACAAGAAGGTTTTGAGCTCATTTTTTTACTTTCAAATACATTATGCCCAAGGCTCTCCAAATGTTTTTTGGACTGACATTTTTGTAGTACCAAGAATGCAAATTATTGGGACTCTCACATGGGCATGAATATTGTGTAAGGTGAGGTACGATGACATTTTGGGAACCCTAGGAATGTAAATTTTTAGGACTCTCACATGGGCATATATTTTTGGCTAAGTGAATTAAATTGTCTTTTTAGGAGACTCAGAATGCAAAATTCCTGAAACTTTCACATAGGCATGCATTTTGGGCAAAATATCAAGAATGCAAATTTTTGAAACTTTTGCACATGCATGCATTTTAGGCAAGGTGAATTTGGATGACTTTTTGAGAATCCCGAAAATGCAAGATTTTCAAGATTTTCACACATGCATGTATTTTGGGCTAGATCAGTTGGATGTCTTTTTATGAGTCCATGGAATGCAAATTCCCCAGACTCCTACATGGGGCTTCAATTTTGGGCAAGGCAAGCTAGGATGTCCTTTCACGACTTTCAAGAATGCAAATTCTCAAAACTTTCACATGTGGCATCAATTTTGGGTTAGGCAAAATAGAATGCCTTTTTGAGATTTTCGAGAATACAAGTTCCTAGTAGGACTACCACACGTGCATGCATTTTGGGCTAGGCAAGTTGGGTGTCTTTTTACGAATCTATAAAATGTAAATTCCTCGAACTCCCACATGGGGTGTCAATTTTGAGCAAGGTGAATTGTGATGTCCTTTTGCAACTTTCAAAAATGCAAATTTTCAAAACTCCCAAATGAGGCGTGTAACAAATTCCAAGGTGAATTCCATTACCCAAGGCTCTTAGGAGTTTAACTTTGGCATCTAATACACTCTAAGGTGAATTCAATTGCCTCATCCCTTTGATTCGTTTGTTGTGCCCATAACACATATACAACATCATAATAAACATGAATACAACATTGATTCACTATTGAATATCCAATTTGCAATTGTGTTGTTACAACATTACATCACCTACTTTCAACAACACACAAGCAATACAAATACAATGTTGAGAAAATATGATTATAACATATATACAATAACATAAACAATAAGAATACAACATTGAGTCAATATTGAATATCTAGTTTGTAGCTATGTTGTTGCAACATTACATCCCCTATGTTCAACAATGCACATGCAATATAAATACGATGTTAAAAAAATATGAGTATAACATAAATACAAAATATAGACAACATGAATACAATATAGAATCAATACAATAATAGAGTTTGTAACCATATTGTAACAAGATTGTATCATTTATAGTTAAAAGTGCATATCCAATACAATCACAATACTAATGCAATATCAATACAATATGGACATAATGTGAGTACAACATGTCAAACAACATAAATATAATGCAAATATGGTGCTACATCAATTATCATTGAAACAATACCAAAATCAAGTCAATACAATCTAAATTGTTTCAATGCCTATTTTACATGAACAGAACACTAAACCTTGGACATCTTGTAAAAGTATTGTGAAAGTATTTAAATAGCACTAATACAAAGGGGTCCCCACTTTGTGATGGAATTTCGTTTTGCATTTCAAAATTGTAAGTTTTTGTAAATTCAATATGAGACAATATTGTATTTGAAGGCAAATTATCCATGGACATTCTACATTACATATCTTCCCACCTTGCAATGACTAAATTGTGTTGGACAAGCTTTTGTAAATTTGGTCATCTTTGGTTTAAATAAATTAAATGTTAAGACATATGTAATAAAGTTCATGAATTTTTTTAAAACATCAATTAGATAATGATATTACAAAAATCATGGAAAATTTTGTGAACATTTAATTCACCAAATGTATTAGGGTATATTCACAAATTAAGAAGTCGGGGGGTGCACCTTTAGTAAAGACTTTGGTGACTGCTTATTCTAAAAAAGTATTGGTATATATTTGGAATATTTCATTTGTAAGTTGCAAAAGGTCATTAGAAAGTCCTTTTGTCTCAAAAATATGTTACATTATATTCTTATGTGAATATGTGTTTTAAGGGTCTTTTTAAAATTATGTCATTTTCAAGTCTTTAAAGAGTCATTTATGAGTTTTTTCAAGCATTAAAACATTATAAAACATTGGTTACAATGATTAATCCATGTTTTTGAAAATTCAAATTTCATTAGATTCATTTTAAATCATTGCACATGTTTCCACTATATATTAAGAACATTATCATCAAAACATATGAAAGAAATGTGCAATATTAATATAATTTTTGACACAAAAACATGAAAAACAAAGCACTAGTTACAGTTCCTATGGCTCTTATATTTGTGAATGTACCCATTATTCCATAATAATGTTTGATTTGTGAATGTCATAATGTAATAATGATAATTTTTTTATATTATATTATTTGTGTTATATTGTTTAGGTGAGCTTAATGACATTAAGATGTATTTAGATTTTTGTGTAGTATTGCAATTAAAAATTAATTAAATAATAATTATATGAACAAAGAAATCAGAAAAAGTGGTAAGGAATGGAAAAAACATGTATAAATATTTCATTTTGATTGAATTTTTTTGTGAACATCAATGAAAATTAGATTTGCACCAATTGTTATATTATTTAAAAAATTTCTTGAGTATGTAAATGTAATGCACATTTGTTATGGATGTCAAATAATTCGTTGGTAATTGTAAAAGTTTAGATTATTATTTTTGATATATTAAAAAAATTGAATTAATGAATTTTGATTGTTGTTTAATGTGTTGATTGTTATATTTATTTTGATTTAAAATATGTAAAATTTACTTCATGCAATGGAAACTATTTATCAACTTTTTAATTAAAAAAGATTTTGATTCAAAGCTTCAAATAATATAAAGTCTTACATGATGAGACATTTAATTCAAATCTTGACATCCATTTTTTAGCTTTGCAAAAATGTATACATCTTTAAAAGTGCAGAACGTGATGACAAATATCATATTTTTGCCATGTCATAATATTTTGAAATTGATTTAATAATAACACATTATTATTTTCCATTGTTGATGATTATGATGTTAAAATGATCATATCAAAAAATTTAGAAGTTGACAATAATACATTCATCATTAAAGAATAAATTCTTCATGTTTTGGTGTTTGTGAAAAAATTCTAAAGATGTTTTATGAAGATGATTTGATTGAGTGAATTAAATTGTCATATGTATTTTTATTTTGTTACATTCTTAGGATTATATGCCTTTAAATTTACTATAAATATCTTAATTTGGATTGATTAATTGTTATCAATAAAACTTGGCCTAAGGATTCCATGCATGTTGTGGATGAAGGAATCATTATTTCAAAATGTATTCATTGAGGTTAAAAGGTGGTTTGATTGAAAACATTGAAAAGTCCATAGATTTTTGCAAGTTAAATGGGAAATTATGGTTGGGGGGGTGTCTTCATTTGCATTGCAAAAGATAATTTAGGTTAAATTTTCCATCTTATTATTGTCCAAAAATTTCTAATATATACATATTTAAACCAATAAACTTGATTTAAATTTCATGTTTGTTTTGAATTTTGACACCATATATTTGTTTGAAATTTTAATTTTAATTGAAACCTTAAAGAATAATGAACAAATGTGATTGTGCACAATTAAATAAATATCATGTATGAAATGTTTAAATTTTTTTTTAAATGCACATCAACATGCATTTTAGTATTAGATCACATTTTAAATGACAATGACCATTTGATATTTGACATGCATATCATTATGAATAATGAACATTTGATTTGTTTCTATAAAGAAAAAATACAAAAGAATTAATGAGGCTTTGAGGTCCAAAATCAAAATAAATGCATTGTAACCCAAATTAATGGACCACCAAGTTGATACATTTGGACCAGTTTTGGGCAAGTATCAGATTTTTTGGTACCCATTGGATCCAGTTTTCACAAAATAGACTATAAAGGTTATGGTTTTCACTAAGTTTTATTTATTTTTAAATTATATAACAAGTTAGGGTATCAATACTTGATCAATTCTCATAATTTGAAAATAGGCGATTATTATTTGGTGGTTCTTACCAAATGGCTATAATTATTTTTTGAAAAAATAATTATAACCAAAATTATTTTTTTAAATATTTATTTTTTTCTTAAAATAAAAAAATCATAATTATTTTTAAAGTAAGGAAAACAAAGCACCCAAACTTTGAATTTGGTCATATATGGGGTGAAATTCAAAAATAAACTTGCAAAAAAAGTACTTTGACATTAAGGGGGTTAAAAACTTATAAAACCACCTATTTTTGTGTTAAATTGAATTTCATCTTATTTTCCCTTTTCTTAAATGTTTAGATTGTTGCTACATATATTTTCATTATTCATAGCATTACAATTACTAATGAGTTCAAACCTTGTGCATTAAACCTTGTACATTGTACCCTTAAAACTTGACACATGTAAAGGTTTTAATTCATTCGGGCCTTAATATTTTATTTTATTTTTCCTCGATTTGGTTTTCCCCATTCAATTCTCACATAAATGAGAGTTGGTGATCATGCTTTTAATTAGGGTATCATTCAAAGTGATACCTATAAGTGTTTAGATGAAGATACCCGAATGATACCTTGGTGATAGCCAAAAGAATTTTCAATAGATTTCTAACATTAATTTGGACCTTTCACATATCCTTGTTTTGAACAAATAAATATCATTTCATATATGCCACTTCTTTTATTCTAAACTTTCAATATAAATTACACCTTTTCCATCTTATTAATTGAACCTACTAAAACAAATACCTAATTTAATCTCTTGTACATATGTTATATTTGATTATTTTTTCTAATTGAATTACAACTTTTACTTGGCAATCAAAGCAATGCACATTAATTCACATTAATTTTCATCCTCTACACTTGCATCATGCATTCATTTTTTATAATGAACTCATATTGCTTCTATATCAATACGTAAAAAAATTATGATGCATTATGCATTTCATGTTGTTTTTTTAACACTTTGTTTCAATTTTGCATTTATTTATTGTTTGAACATTTCATTTAATATGCACATTTTTGTTATACCAACAACTCCACAGACACCCACACTATTTGCCTACGATCACAAATGTTCATATTGTCAATATTCATATCTCTTCTTTTTTCTTGTCCAAGCTTGATAGAGTAACCATATTAATATCTCAAAGGTCTTTCATACTCTTAAAGAAAAATATTGTCAAAAGGACAAGCCAAAGGGATGATTCAAAATGGGGACCAAGGAAAGGTACAAGCCAAATTATGAATCAACCTTGCTTTTAATTATAAACAAAACAACAAAGAAAAAAAAACATAACAAAAAAACATAAGAAAGAAAATGAAACTTGAAGAGCCAAAGGGATGAGTTAAAGGGATGAACCAAAGGGACGAACAAAAGGGACAAGCCAAAAGGATGAGCTAAATAAAAAAGCCAAAATGGGGACCAAGCAAAGGGATGAGCCAAATTATGGATCAACCTAACTTTCAACTACAAACACATGTAACAAACAAATAAACAAATAAAATAAACATAATAATAAAGAAAATGAAATTAGAAAAACCAAAGCGATGAATTAAAGGGACAAGCTAAAGGAACTAATAAAAGGGATGAAGCAAAGGAACTAATGAAAGGGACAAATCAAAGGGATGAGCCAAGTTGTAAATCAACCTTGTTTTCAATTACAAATACATCTAACAAAAAAACAAAAAAATAAATAAATTAATAAACATAAATAAACAAACACCATTAAAAAAAATGAATGAATGAGCTAAAGGGACGAGTTCAAGGGAGAATCATGAGTATTTGAAGTTGAATGGGTTCACATTGGCAAGACTCCCTATGAATCTTGCTAAAAAAAACCTCCCATTTGCCTTTGTTTACTAAACCTTGGAAATTGAAAGGGTTCACATTGGTAAGACTTTTCACAGGTCTTGCTTAGAAAAGCCTTTCACTTGCTTTAACAAGCCTTAAAAGTTGAATGGGCTCACATTAACAAAACTCCATACAAATCTTGCCCAAAAAAAACCTCCCACTTGCCTTGGCAAGCCTTGGAGGTTGAATGAATTCACATTGGCAAGAATTTTTGTTACAAACATCACAATCACTTATCGTTTGCGTCATTGCATCATTTGTAACAACATAGCCGTTTCTATCATTGCTTGCATTATCACTTGCATCATTGTTAACTTTCAATTAATTCCTGGTTCACTATTAATTAGGAAACTTTTTAAAAAGCTTCCTTGGTTGATGCACACATGGAAGCATCTATGGAAGGTTTCTTTCCATATGAAAGCTTCCTTGAACTAGGTCCCCAATGGTATAATCTCAATTAACCCTTAATTAAATTTTAATTCATTTTTAGTTGACTATTAGTCAAAAGAAGTTTCCTTGGTCAATGCACACATGGAAGCTTTTATGAAAACTTTCTTGAACAAGGTCTTCAATGGGGTATAAATAGAATTAAGACCTCCCGTTACCTTTAGTCAGTTCAACATTAGTTTTGGGTACATTTTCTTGTTATAACTTTATTTTCATACATTATTAGAATAAAGTTCTGATTAAATCATCTTCTAACATATATTGTGTTTTTGCCTTGCGTCTTTATGTTTTCAATCTTGGATTAGATTTAAATTTTCATTTCTTGTGATTTGTTTTCTTTGTTGTGTCTTTGGCTTTGTTCTTATTCTTGTAGTTTTTCGTGTTCGTGACATTCACTATGAATCTTGCCCAAAAAAACCTCCCACTTGCCTTGGAAGTTAAATAGGCTCATATTGGTAAGATTATTTTCAAGTATTACCAAAGAAAACCTCACTTGCTTTGGTAAGCATTGGCAAGCCTTAAAGGTTGAACAAGTTCACATTGATAAGAATCCTCATGAGTTTTACCCAAAAAAACCTTTCATTTACTTCAACAAGCCTTGGAGATTGAAAGGGTTCACATTGGCAAGACTCCTTTTGAATCTTGCCTAAAAAAACCTTCCATTTGCCTTTGCAAGCTTTGGCAAATGTTGGAGGTTGAACGAGCTTTGTGTGAGTTTTGCCCCAATTTTTTTTCATTTGCCTTGATAAGCCTTGGGGGTTAAATGTAAAAAATTAAAAAAGGATCATGTTGTGTGGTGTAGAACATTGTGTTAGAAAAATTTTAATTAATTTTTTTCCACAAATATAATAATAAATGATGCACCGCCACATTCCTTGAAAGACTCAAATGCGGGTTCGAAAATGAAAATAGCGAATAAAGAAAAAGTTAAGGTTATGCTCTCTAACTTGCAACATTTCAGGGGTAAGAAGGGCATGCTAGAGCTTTGGGATGGGGATTAGGATGAATGACAAGTAGGTCAATTATTCACATGAACTTGCACAAACTAAACAAATTGATTAATGCATAGTTGGAACACTTTTGGTGCACGGACAAACCACGAGCATACGCAAATTCATAATATTCACCATGGTTTGGACTTGGGGGAAGCCACCACCTCCCCCCTTATATTATTCTCTATGATTAGTCATAAGGGCTAACCCAAATGTCATTTTTCCCGAGATTCCCAAATCGAGAGTCTCAATTTTTTTGAAATTGGGACTCCTGTCACTTTGGAGGCCCATAATTTCTTGTTTAGACCTTCGATTGAAGTGAGGTTTATAACAAAGTTGTATCTCTCATCGAGAGCTTTTCAACAATATGTGGCACGCCACCTGCATGTATGTAAATCAGGGTGACTTCCAACTTTTAGTGGTCAAGAATCAAATTGATACTTTGATTTTTGACCCTTTTCTCAGCCATATCTTGTGTTTTAAATACTCAAATGGACCATATGAGCCCATTTTAGACATTTACGTCTTAAGAGCTTTCCAATGGTATAAGGAAGTCTTCAATCCAATGAGGTTTGACCTTTGAAATCATTCTTTGAAAAATGGAAAGTCCATAAGGACTCCAACTCTCAAAATAAGAGTCCATTTGGAAATGTGTGGGCTCAATTCTTCACACACTTTCTAGCATTTTTGGGAGTGCAAATGTGATTTCCGGGTTGTATTCTTGGCCCCCACACCTTTCAATGTATTTGCCTTAGTTGCAAGCCCAAGGTTAGGGTCATGATAATAAGAAGGAAAAATTCATTTAAATTTTTTTTTGCATTGATTGATAAATCAAAATGCATACCAATCAAAGAGGTAAATCAAAATGTGAACGAAACAAAAGGATGAACCAAAACAATGAATCAAAGTGTAAATTAACCAACAAGGTGAACCAAAATGCACATGAATCAAAAGGAGGAGCCAAAATGCACATGAATCAAAAGGATGAGCCCAAATGCACATGAGGCAAAGGGACGAATCAAAATGTGGATGAACCTTGTTTTCAATTATAAACAAACAAACAAAAAAAAAAAAAAAAAAAAAAAAAAAAAAAACAAAAAAAAACACATAAACATAATAAAATAAATAAAAATGTATAAGTCAAAGGGATGAGTCAAAATGCGAACAAACTAAAGCATGGATGAACCAAATGGACAAGCCAAAATGAAGACAAGTCAATGTGAATATCAATGAAGAAAACAAACCAAAGTGAAAACAAGTTAAACATGATGAAAGTGGAATGGGCCAATAAGTCAAACTAAAATGCAAATTAATTAAAAGCATAAGCCAAAATGGGGACAAGCCAAAAAATGTGGCCAAAATGCAAACCAACCAAAGGAACAAACCAAATTGGGGATGAACCAAAGGGACGAACTATAAAGCACACCAACAAAAAGGATAAGCCAAAATGTGAATAATCCAAATGGATGAACCAACTGAAAAGATGAACCAAAATGTAAATGAACCTTGTTTTTAATTATGAAACAAATAAACAATGAATATAACACATAAACCTTTGTGATGGTTTAGAGCATATTCCACCTTGGTTCAAACCTCAACTGCAACTTGCTTAACAAGCTGCATAGTTCATGCACTAATTGCCACTTCATCCAAAAATGAAATTTGGTCTAATTCACAAAATTTCAACATCTGCACAAAGTCACAATAAAAAAAACCAACTTATATTGCATTATTTTCTACAGCAAGCTCCAGATATCCAAGGAACAAATTAAAAAGCATGCCAATGAAGTTCCAAAACATCAATCCAATGACTACTTTGTTTACTTTAACAAATACACTCACCATGATCAAGATTTTTGCTCAAGATCTTGATATAGTTACTAGTAATGAATGCAGCATCCTCCCAAGTATAGGATTTTTAATTTATCCAATACTACCAGATCCACCAACTTTGCTAGGTTGCAAGTTACATCATTAATCAATCATTCAACAAAATTGTTTAAAAGAAACCAATTAGCGTGATACACAAAATATGTCACCTATTGGTTAGCTACTTTGACTAACTATTAATAGGTGAAAGTATTGCATGTGAGTCACAAGGAACAAACTTTCCCAAGGGTATAAGGGAGGAGAATGAATTGAATGCCAAACAATTGCCATAGACTCAGCTTTTTTGCCCCTGTGATTTGCAATTCCAACTCCTTGCTAATTTCAAGCTGATCATCCACTCTATGCAATCAAAACACCAATGGTAAGGTTGAGATTCATTGTGCACTCTCCAAATAGCAGCTAACCATTGCAGAGTTGAATTCAATACACTTCACAAACCCAACATGGAAAAAAAATTCCCATGGAAAATTTCATCATAAAAGCTAAAACCCTTCCCTTAAGGTGCATTTTTTTCTTCATGTGAAACTCAAAAAGGACTAACTGGATCTTATTTTTTAAACCCTTCTTCTTGTTGGTTTTAGCTTGGTTGTGCTCTAGCTCAAGTGCTTTCATCTTATTCTTGTATGCAGGTGTTTGCTTCACCATGTCCACAATCTATAGAAACATGATTTCAACATTCCATATATAAGATTTTGCAATGTTGGGGGAGTTCCAATGTTTTCTTGGAACAGAGAAGGTTGGGAATTATGTTATAGCTGAATTCCAGCTCCTCTTGCCTCATAAGTGAAGTGAGGCGATGGGATTGGATGATTTAATGGCCAAAAAAAATTTACAAGTGGCGAACATATTGCATGCAAATTGGCAAAGCTATTGTTGTTGTTATTTTTGCTATAGAGGTGTTGGTGATGGCCTAGGAAGTTGAAGGCAAATTTAGCAATAACAGTAGGGCTACTACAATTGCTGAATTGATGTTCTACTAGAATTTGTTCACTACAGAAAGGAATTTCCATATCCATCAGCTCTTCCAAAACCATATCATCTACCTTGAACTTATGATGGTAAAGATTTTTCTCTCCAGTACTGCTCAACCCAGATGTTGTTGTCATCATCATTTGCTAGTGCGAAGGTGGCGGATTCAAGGCTATCAACTATGTTACAACCCATTTCTACTGCTCATGCTCCTCTTGTTGCCTCAAGTAATAGGTAGCAGTGATTTGATTCATAGACATGTCCATTATCCTCCCAAGCCATGGATCTCTAGATTACATCCTTCTTCCTAATCTCCAAGACTTTGATTTTGGGCCTTTCCGTTTCTCTAGATAGAAAAACTCTTGATTCCCTCATAACTTGCAACCAATTTTGTTAGGGATCATGATCTCCCATGAATCTCCTCATAACACAAAACAGATTTTCTTGGGATCATCATCAAATAGAACCTCCTGATTCTTTCACAACCCAAAACAAATTTTCTTGCAAATTATCAACTCCCACGGATCTCTTAACAACCCAAAACAAATTCTCTTGGGGAACATCAGCTCCCACAAAACTCTAAACAACCCAAAACAGATTCTTTTGGGGATCATCAACTCCCACAAATCTCCTCACAACCCAAAATAGATTCCCTTGGGGATCATCATTAGCCTAGGATCTGTGACACACCCATGAAAAGTCCCTCCTCCAACCCAAACCTCTACCACCAAAGCCAACTTGATCATGGTTGTCATTTGTCAAGTTGCTACAGTCCCTAACAAACTCAATAACATAGTTGAATGGGTTGAAATCCCTCAACCACCCAAGGTTCTTGAATCCTTAATGATGAACTTACTATTTGAGTTCACCCATCTTCAACCCTGGTAGCCATAATTGTTACTTGCTATTATTTGCTTTTTATAACAACAACAGGAGCTGTCGTGTCTCTATTCCTTGTATTTCTAATTTTTCTTATTTAATATTTACAATTGGCACAATAATGGAGCAATTAAAATTTGCAACATTGGGTGAAACAACAACAACAACAACAACAATTACCACAACACCAGCCAACAAGCCCATTCCTAAATTATGTTCAAATTAGAAATTACATTTGAGTAGGTCAAGTTCCTCTTGAGAAAACAAATTTGAAGCATCTAGACAAACCCACTTGTCAATAAATGATGGAGGCACAAAAGAAATTATAGGATCACAATGTTTCATTGCTCAGGTCAACTAGTTTAATCTAATGGCATCAATCAATCACAACTAGCACACCTTACTTAATCAATTTCAAAATTTGAAACTATTTACGAAGAAATGGGTTTTCTCTAAAAAAATGAGGCACAACTTGGATAGCACAGAAGATGTTATTGATCTCTATTATGCTATAACTTTCAAGTTGTTGCACCATTTCATATGAGGTACTAGGTCTTGTAGGTTGCTTCCAAATGGGTAAAGCCCATTTGATTTTTTCACACATAATAAGGTGATTCAACCTATTGGGAGGAACCTTTTGGTACATGTGTACTAAAGCGAGTTCCTTAGTTACTAATGCATTGTCAAAGGTTTGGAAAATATCTACCTTAAAAAGTAGCCATAGTTGAGGATATTTAGTTTCTTCAGGAAGACATTATAGTTCCATCTGTATAACCACATAATTATACCAAGGATTCCCATGAAAACTAGGGGATGCCCTTGCATACATAGGCCAATCTGCAAACCGCTTTCTAACTCCTACAGGTATGGCCAAGGCGTTGAAGATGTGTAGAACTTGCACAATATCAAAAAGATTTGAAAACATTCAATTATCATGAAAGCATATAACTTAGTGCAAGCAATTAATTTTCTTTTGCAACAACTTTAGGTTTCCTTATCTTAAATTTTGCCAATAAAAACATTAAATCAAACAAACATGGTCTGCCATCAACAACATCTACAAAGTTGTAGAACATTGTACCTCTCCACCAACGAGGTTATTGTCCACTTTGTAAACCTTAAAAGCTTTCAAAAGCTCCTCCGTGATCCTTCCATGGAATGATAAGATAGAATATACACTCTTGGGAAAACAATATTTGTTGTTTGCTTTAGCATCCAATGTGCCAATGTCCTTTAATCAAACATTGTGCAAATTCACGGCTATACTTGGTAAGATGTTGAGACCACATTCCACACCTTGCAACACACGATACAACTTTGAATCATTAGACCATTGTACTACATCTAAATGTACATTCAGGTCTATGTATGAACACTTGGGATATTATATATAACATTTATTTGACATTTGGGAGTTCACCTTGTCCAAAGCAGTCACTTGTTCAAGAGGTGCTTCAAACCCATCCATGTTTCTAGCAATTTTTCGTAATGTTTGAAGCCGAAGGTTGTGTTTGGCAATGTGGCCCATGTAATCCTAACGATTGTTCCCTCGATAGGCTTGTTCAAGAAGGACTATGTGAAGGTGTTCATACATATTAGCACTATACTCAAAAGGAGATCCAATTCGACAAATATAATCTATGTAATGCGTCATTGCATGGACTTTGACCAAATTAAATTCGGATTTTTGCCATGAAGACAATGTTCCTTTGAATGAACTTAGTGCTCTACACAAGGCATCATATGAAATTGGAAAGATAAGTTTGCATGATTTCTATTCAAACATTTCAACTCACCATGATCATCATATGGCAAACACCATCTAGTTCACAAGAATTGAATCTCAACTTATTCCTGCATTAGAAGGGCCAATTTCCTCAATGTTTATTTAGTATACTCCTTAGTGCGACATGTTGTTTCATACCATTGGAGAAACTTTGCAAGTTCTTGGATTATGTCTTGAAAATATAGGCCAACCAAACATGGCACAATCACCTACAACATCCAACATCAAACTTGGTTGAATGCAATGGACTCCCTTTAAACAACACTTTGAAGATTGACATGTTCATGAAAACAACAAGGCCATGCAAGTTTCATGGCAACCAAAATTAACCCTTCAAGATTCAAAATGCTCCCACAAGAATGTTGATTAAATGTGGAATTGAAAGTACTTGCATTACAGATCGGTGTTCAAAGGCAGCAAAATTCGCATTTGAGGAAAAATACCCACCCTTGTCGGTTCTAGGAATTCAAAATGATGGGTACCTTGAATGTTTCTTAATATGAAAGAGGCGTTGATCTAGGCTTGAAAGAATTTTGGAGTTTATGGAAGCCAAAACAATTCCCCATAGTATGTCAATAATTGTCTTAAAAACACCTAAATCTGCTTGGTGAAGCATATCCACATGGATTGCTTTATAAGGATTGCCCCACTCTATTTCTCCACTATTAAATCCCCAAAGAGTACATTGTAGTAAACCACAGTGGTTAATGCCAATTACACATATATGCAAATTTTATCTAATCTATGTAGATGTATTGAATAACATGTGCACTTTTACCAAAAAGAAATCCACCCATATGATTTTTCCTACAAACAAACTAATTATCCTTACATATAGATGAAAAGTTATTTGAATTTAAAAGCTAGAAACAAATCAAAACTATTGGGTCAAATTTAACCATTATGAATATTTGTATATAAGTTCTAGTGTAGGTTTGCTATCCTATAAACACATGGAAAGATTCTATCTTCAAGGGAAATTTCCTTAAAACTAACAATGAACATTAGTAAATGACATGATGCAATACAAGGTATTACAAAAAAAATGAACATGCACCTTTGAGGAATAGTTATAAAACAAAAGATTCATATTCATGGGTAGGAAGGTAGAATTATCTTGCCTTTACTAGATGCACCAAATTCTCCTTTGACAACAAATCAACATCCTTTTTTGTTAATGCAAGCATCCTCATGACCAAAGTTTGCATTCCTTTTTCAATTCAGTAATCAAACTTTTTTTCCACCTCCTTTAAGGATTGCTTTGTACACATGCACAAACTGCATGGATGTTGACATTGATTTGTGTCATAGGTACATGTAACCTACTAATCCACAAACAACATACAAGTCATAAGTCATTTACGTGAAAAAATGAAAAACCTAAATTCATTTCAAGTTCTAATTTTCACAAAGACGAAATTTAAATGTACTTACATGTGTAGCATGAACTTAAACAACACACCTTACAACCCTCAAAGTGATTGCAAACATAAACATATAGCAAAGGGAAAACCCAATGTTCATCACCATGGGGATCAGTTAATGCAAGGCCTTTGAAACTGGCCTCTTTTAGAGGCTTGTGAACAACATCCAAACATTCATGAAATACTTGCAATCTATTTTCATGTGAAGCTTTTGTAGAAGAAATAATAAGTAGAATGGCCAATAAAACATGGCCTTCATCTAAATATTGGTTTTCACATGTAATATTTGCTATGGACATCACTAATGGGTACCCAATCATTCTCCCATCATTGGATAAAGATGTTTGGTCATTGTAGAAAATTAATGGAGCTACTACAGCCCCTGGACATTGTGTGTTTATGAGGTTTTGCATTCTACAAATTGCCAAAAAACTTAGAATCACCTTGGGAATGCCAACTCAAATCTCCAAATGTTTATAACTTGAAAGTTAAGACCAAAATTGGCACTGCATTTGTAGCCACCACAAGTCGGTATTTGGGGTAGAATAAACACCTTAGTGAACACCATTGCTTGGTGCAATTTGAAAGTCCTTTTTGAGACTAGGTGATGAAAACATAGAAGATAGTGCTTCCAATGGGTGCTTGTGATACATGACATGATCTCTAGAATCACCTTCTTTAACATGGATGAGATATTGATCCCAACCATCTTCTGTTTTGAAAATGATCTATTCATAGCGGTCAATTTGTGCAACAGACCTCACACTCACATCTTCCAACTTGAATGATGGGTGAAACAATACTTTTTTAAACAAAAAATTGATGTCCTCATTTGATGGCCCAATAGTGGCTCTATAATGTCTAATCCAATGCACAAGTGAAAATGTGGAATCATAAGGTGGAGGATTAGGGTCATTTGGAATTGAAACTAAATTGTCAAAATCAAACTGAAATTCTTGTTGCAAGTTTTCTTGCTACAAACCTTGAGTTGGTTCAAAAGCTTGAGGATTTGTACTTTTTACCTATTTACATGTATGCTCCAAGTTCTTTTAGGATGAAAAACAAGCAATACTATGTTGATGGTTTGAAAAAGCACTTGCGCATCTAAATTTCAAAGCCCCACAACGATTACAACTATATTCCATTGAACTACAACATTCTATCTCATATACCTTCACATTTTCTCTTACAGCTAGATGTCAACTGTTGATGGCCGAACCATGTCCAAATTTCATGCAAAGGTTTATCAAATGTCACTTTATTTCAACTCCTCTCATCAAGCACAAACCACTGAGACCACAAATTTCCCAACAAACATTCCCTACACACAAGGTGCATTCATGAGAATAAAATTCAAAGTTGGATATGTTTGCATCTTTTTCTACTATGAAGACAAAACCCATTAATCAATGATGTGCTATTGGATAAGTAATGAGCACGACTTAACATGATTCAATACATATTCACATTATTTACCTTTCTTTATTGTGAGATAAAAGAGCATGTCCTTGTAGTTAAACCAACTGCAAAAATGTTAGACCATAATGAATAGCAAGATAATGAAGAGATATGCTTACCAACTCTATCAAACAACTCTAAAACTCTCTAGGCACAGTAAGTTGTAAGGGCACCATATAACACATAACTTCAATCCATAGACCAAAATATTGTGAAACTGAAATTATGTTCAAGTGCAAGCAAAACAAGTGCAAGGGAAGCAAGAGCTTTGTGATAAGGTCTAAGGTTTGTTTATTACCTTTTCTATGTTATTTTCTATTGTCGCAGCCCAAATTTCTTGTTAGAGTATGATGCACTTTCTTGTGTTGTTGTTGCTACTCCTACTAGTTTCCCTGGACTAGTTTCTTGCAAATTAGGCATAAAGTCATCGTCCTTCTTTCCTCCTCCTCCCACTATTGATTTTGAATCAATTGCAGAGTTTTTCAATTCCTGCACTACACAACATCTAAGGTTCACTACTCTCCAAACTGGCAATCTCCTAGCAATCTTCCTTTTCTACTATTACCCTAATTTTCTTGTTGATGATGGTATGCTAAATTATTGCTACTATTGGCTACCTAGAACTATGCTACTGCTTCACACGACTACCACAACATGCGAGCTTAACTAATCTACTGAGTTTCGTTACAAAACTAACATTCAAAAAAAGATTAATTCATGATGCTAATAGTTCAACAAACATTGTAAGAGAATGAAAAGATCACAAGAAACCAAGAAAAAGAACACAAAAAAAGTAGTATAGTTACATAGATCCAATTTTCTTGTAAGGGTGATCTTGCAAGGTATTCAAATGAAGAAATTGATACCAAGGAGGCGTGTAACTTCAATATTGATGCTAGGATTCCTAACCTAGTTTATAACTTGTGCGGATTTCACAGAAGACTTTATGAAAATAATGATTGTACCCAAAGTTAAACCAAACCCACTATACGTACTTCCCCCTTTCAAAAACAAATCTTCAAATCCTACCACTAGCTAGATAATTGTGAGTCAAAGAGAGAACCTCTTCTTTATGCTTTTTGTATTCATCAAATCATAAAAAGAAATACCCCATGTAATCAAAGTCAATGGTAGAAAATCTTGCTTGTAACCACGTGAAATAGTTCTTAGATTGAAGCATCCCAAACAAAACCTATTTGGATGTAATTTCATAATGGACAAAGTTTTCTCCTATGTCCAAAACAAAGAACATCCTTATGCAGAGATGATAGATCCAATAGGAGAACCTAAAGTAATAATACATATCTATTAGACTAATCATCCATGATGCATTCAAGATTTTATCTGGGCTTGAGATTGTGGTATAAAAAGGGTATAAAAAGGGTATGTGCATTAAGTAGAATGACCTGAACATTAGCCCGGCTAGCCCAATACATGTGAGAAAAGTGAGTAGAAGTTGCATTCAACATATAATTTCTCCAATTCTTTTTCAATTGTCTGTTGCAATCTAAAAACACAGGCTTGAACCAAAGAATTTTCAATGCTTACAAAGACACAAGTTCAATTGAAGCGAATTATGTTCCTCTTATTTTCATAGAGGAGTGTATTGAAAATCTCCTACTGATAACTTGTTCCTAAAGGGAAAGGAAAGTTGGTGCATCAAAAAATTGAAGTACAGTAATGAATCCTTGTTTAGCCTTGTCATGAAGAAGTTGGGCTTTCTAAATGCATCCCAAGATGGCAATACATTTTTCACGTTCTCCGAATTGCCTGGCTGTAGGTAGTGTCTAAAAAAGTGGAATTATTTTTCCTTGCTTGGGTACTTGGTACAAATTGTAACATTTATGTGCCAAAGGATCAATGTTAGTCTTTGCAGAAAGAATACAAAACATCAACCCTGCCTGCCCAACTATGGGAAGATACAACACAAGAACAACACAACAAATTGCATGAACTGACAAGCCAGAAGCTGAATGCAAAATGAAATCCAACAACACATACACATATACATAAGAAAAATAGTCAGAGAAGGAGAAACATAAAAGCTATAGTCACACTTAAACCTTGCATGCTCATTGAAGTGATTGGTTATGTCATAACCTTGGTAGTTGTAAGATCCATACTCATAGTCAATTATGTAAATTTTTCTTGGATGCATGCATAAACATTCAGTTTTTAAATCACACAAACTAAATGACATCCATATGAGGAGGCTTATCTTAACACATGGATATGACATACATCAAATGTAAACACAAAAGGAAAGCTACATAATCAAAATAAGAAAAAGGGGTGGTACAAAATGTAGAATCTAGTAGACATAATGTCTAGGTAGAAGAAATGCTCATAGAGCTCAAAAAGATAGGCTTGCTTGACCAAGTGTTTTACATAATAAATGCAAGCCTGAGTACTTTCCATCAAACTTCAAGCCAATGTGAAGGCCAACCTTCTTCTTTGTTGAACATCACATTTCCAAAAAGAAAATCATTATGTGCAAACACAATAGGTGCACCAATGGAGTCACTAATCTCATGTAGAAAATGACAGCAAATGTGTGAATAAAATCATTAAAAGTCCTAAAAAGTCAAAATGGCAACCTTGAAAGAGAAGGAGAAAAACATTCACAACTAGTATCAAATGTTGCACACAACTCGTCACCAAATCACAAAGAATAGACAAAGAAGACACACCAAATTATTGTTAAGAACTATAGCTTAATCTTTTCAACTTCAGAATATATGCTACTAATTGATATTGTCTCATATATATTGCTTCTGTTTATTGTTGTCATCTAATGTCAATCTTGATGCTACACAAATGAGATCCACCATGTAAGAACAAACCAATGATGGTATACTGGGACCTTTGCAAATATCCATACAAGGTGACAACATAGTATATAATAAATCAAAACTTTACATCAAATCTCCAAAGTTCACTAAAAATTACTCCACAACCTGCAACCAAATATTTAATTTCTAGGGTGATTACAAATTAAATAAATAATTTTAAAATTAAAACTTGTATATTTTTAAAAAATCAAACAAAAGGGGGAGGAAGGAAAGTAGGAAGGAGAGAAAATTAAATAGCAACTCCGTACCTTGAAGAGGGAATCCAAGATGTCGAGTTTTGCTTTCCAACTGCAACATCGTCACCACAAAAAAAAAATTAATGAATCAAATAACAAAATATTATATCAAAAGAAAACTAGAAAAAAGAATTGGACAATGTGGAGGTATACAAGGGAGGCAAGACCATACACAAAAAGAGATGGTGAAACAATATTGTAGAAGAGAAAAAAAAAACACAACACCTCGTCGCTTTGTGTCTCTTTCTGAACACGAGCTCTCCCTACGTCATTTTGTGTTTATGTGGAGACTGAGATTAGGGTTTCAAGTGATATGAGAAAAAATGGAAAATGGGATTTGGGGTTTTGCGGAAGGAATGAATGTGGATGAATGAGAATCATATTAAAGGAGCTATTGAGCTTGTGGATGGATGATATAATAACCTGAATGAAATGTTAGATTATGATGTTTGGATTTTACCATCGTGGACAAAAATTGAACAGCCCCGCACCCCATCCAAACAATACATATTGTCTGAAACTAAGCAAGTAAAATATCCATTTGCATGTTTTTTTTTCCCATTTAGTTTTTCAATGTAATTTCAATAAAACTCTTTTCACCAATTGAGGATTTAATTTTTAATTTTGCATAATAGAGAATCTCCAACATAGGCTAGTCGGTTGCCTTGATGTTAAGATGTGCTCACATTTCAACATTTGCACTTTATTGGAGTAAACAATATAGCGGAATAAATATTCATTCTCAACAATGAACCCGACTATGTTTCTCCCCCTACATATTGAACAATTCATGGAATTAAAAACTACAAGCATTGAGTTATGATTGTCATCACCAATACCTTGGTAACCTCATCCCTACAAAGACCCCATTGAAATATAAAGTTGTTTTGTGGTGTGTCCACTTTTACTTGCACTAGTGGTTTTTAGAAGCACTCAACTAAATGCCTCTTTCTAGCTAACCTGGTTTGACATAACTACTTGCGAAATGCTTTATCAAACATCATGAAGGTATCGTCCATCTAATTGCAACTACTTTATTGCCAGTCACTCCTCCCTATCCACCGCATGTTCAGTTAAGCCTTCATTCTAGGCCTAAGTATCGTGATTAATGTTCAAATTTCCTATTCTCTTCTTTAATTGAAAAGAAACTTAACAAAATTGAGGCACTGCTACCCAAGTATTAATTCAATCTGTTCCTGTCATGCTGCTACAACCAAATCAAAGTGTTGAACCTTTGCTGATTCTGGTCGCAAACTGCCAATTCACATCTTTCACCTCCATATCTATCTACCTACCATAAAGTTGAATGTAATATTTGTAGGCATCAAATTGGATGCTAGTCACATGAAATCAATACATGGAGGTTCATATCTCTGATTGGACAATTGAAAGTAATATATGATGCACGTCCTTTGCCATGGCCTTTGTGTCACCGCACACATATACATATGCACCCTTAGATATTAATCTCCATAAGTCACTTGCTTGCAACAAAATCAACCATAGACAATTAGGCTACAAAGTACATTTTGAACTTGTAATTATAAAACTTCATCAATGACTACAACCAAATATTGGTGCCTGATTGCATTCAAGATCTTTAACCTCCTATGAAGAACTTGCATTTTGCAAAAGGATTGATTAGTAACCAACATCAACTAGAACTGCATTGTGCATTTGAAAATGAACCATCACAGTTCATGATTATTAGTTCATAAGGTCATGGGTGTCCAGTAAAAGTTTGAAACCGCAAAAGGGTATTTGACAAAAAAATACTTATGAAAAAGGTCCTTCAAGTATTTAAAACCCCAAAAGTGACCTTGATCCTTTATATCCTTATGCCATCTTTGGCCTTTAAGACTTAAAGGTCAAGGGGTCTATTGTACATTTCTCTTTGTAGCTTGAAATTAAATTTGGGACATATTTTATATTGGCCAAAAGCTAATACCACCATAGGATCTGAATATTCTATCATGCATTAAAATTACCTTCTATGTAGTCAAAATTGTGAGTATTGGGCTCCAATTTTGCCAAAATTGGGGATGAAATCTCAAGACAAGTTGAAAACGAGACACAAGGAAAAAAAAAGAAAAGAAAAGGAAAGGAGACTAATTTGGTTTGTATGAGAACCTCCCTTGCAATTGGAAGGGGATTTCGGCACCCAATTTTGGTTAGGTCTAGTAAATACACAAATGCTTGTAATGATGCAATTAACTATATATATATTACATGACCTTGTTCGATCTTTGAACTTTGCATTACATAGAGATATATAATAAACTTCTAGACCTTTTGCTTCAAAGTTTGAACTCGATTGCTGCCTAGTAATTGATTGGTTTTGTAGGAAATTACAAAAGAGTTATAAGAAAGTTGATGATACAGCCCATTTGCTTTCCCCCCACCCCCCACAACACAGAGAATCATTAGCAACCGACCAAAAGAAAAGAAACCAAATGAGCTAGACAGAGAGATCCAGAAGTCGTGTTGGATAACTTTCATACATAATACATTAGCTTACAATTGGTCAATTGGTACTAAGGACTAAAGTTTAAATAAAAATTTATTGTTTGCTTGCAATTCCTTCTTGTGACGATGGTTTGGTTTCGCCTGCAACATAGGAAGCATAGTTTAGTAAATTACATGTTATTACCTTCAATTCCCATTTTCTCTCAATGTCAAAGGCCCCCAAAAGTTGCCTCACTTTGTGATACTTTCCTTCTTCTGCTGGTAAACAATGTAACATTATGAACCCACCTCCTCCTCCATTTTCATGTCTCATCCATTACTTCCATATACCTCTAGGTTGGCAGATGACAAGGAGATTTCAAGAACTAGGGGAACAAAACCAGGTGCCCAAAATAAACTTTCCCTCCCTTTATGCTTTTATGATGAGTCCTTTATAAAGTTCAAGTATGTGGTGTGTTCACTCTATCATAAAAAAACCCCCATATACATAGAATCATATTGTTGAAGATTTCTCTAGCAAATGATTCATGCACACACAAAAAACAACAACAATAGAGCAAAACAATGAAAAAGAAGTGATTTTACAAGTGTTACTTGTAGGGAATTCACTAGAAATGAGAACAAACAAAATTCAAAATCGAACTTCAAAGGATGACTTATTTTACTTTATTTCTAGTTTATAACCAAATATGGCTAAGTATTTCTAGGGATGATCGTCACTTTTTTGACATCTTTTATGGTAATCGCCACTTTGGCAATAAGCAAAAATTCCAAGAAAAAATATTGAGCTCCTAACCCTAACTGCAAGTTAACATTCTAGTTCAAACCTTTGGACAACAACGCCTCATTTTAGCCAAAGTTCCTGCCTTTGATTTTTATTTTGCAATTGAATCAAGAAGAGAAGTTGAATGCTGTTATCTGGGTAACATGGTTTAGGTAACAAGAGCAGAAGAAGAAATTGAGAGTGGACAACGGGCCTGGCAAAAACGCACAATGATGTGTTGTGGTTAAAATCTTTGAGTAGCTTTTGAGCTTGTGACGTGCTCCACAAGCTTTTGTTGTCAAATTCTGATTCATTCATTCAAAGAATGTGAAGTTAGTAGGTATCTCTTAGGACATTTTTTTTTAGTACAAGCAAATTAATCAAATTTAAGCTTATGTATCGACAATTTTTATTATTATTAGTTATGTCCTTGTTTTTCCATGTTTTTCGTAAACTATGTATCCACAAGTTTTTGTTTCTTGGAGACAACATTTCTTAGGATTTTGTTTCTCAATTTTTCTTATTTTCACTTACATTTTCCTTCTCCTCAAATATTTTCATTAGTTTCCTTGTGACATTAGATTTTGTTTGTTGAGGTTGTTGCAAACTGCATTTTTTAAAACAATTCTGATTTTTAAAAAATTATTTAGATTTGCAACAGGCTATTTATTTAAAAATTATTTAGGTGCACAAACATATGAAAAAGCAAAGAGTCTCTCACGGTTTGCAGCAGTAACAAGAGTTTGTTTTCAAGCTGAAAGGTTTCAAAGTCCAAAATGAAGACATATGTTTCCCTTTTCTTTTTTTTCTCTCTCTTTTCCTTTGGTTTTCAGGTCCAACCTTCATAGTAATAAGAACTTTTTAACACTTCGATCTCGAAAACCACCTCTTTTTTTTTGCAGGGGCTGGGGTGAGGGTGGGGCGTTTAATTCATCTAGGACTGTTGGCTTGGAAAAGCGGGATTGGAGAATGTGGAAGTGTTGGAAACAAAGGTCAACATTCTCAGCGGACAGCTACAGAACTCTAAGATAATTTTAAATTATTTATTATTTTGAAGAGAGGTGGGAAAATGACTACAAGGAGGAATTGGTACAACAACGGAACAACAAAGAGGTGGTTGCACCCAGCTGGTTGAAATTTCCAAAGAGAATGTCGTTGATGAAGCAAAGCAAAAGATTGAGCACCTTGAGCAGTCCTTGAAAGTAGCGATTGAGATTCACAAGCTTGAAGTGGAGGCCCTGAGAGCTGAAAGTCTGGCTGAAGCTATAGAGAAGGAAACCCATCAATGGGTACGTACGGTAGTCACGAAAGGTTGGAGCTCTACAATCTTTGTTTTGTTGGGAGTGAAGAAGGATGTTCTTAGTGAAGAAATTTAGGGCAAACAAAATATTTATTCCTGGGTTTCTTTTGATGGGGATTGAAAGAACCCTTGCAGGATGGCAAGCCACATGAATCATGAAGAAGGATTTCTTAGTAGAAGAAATTTAGGTGAAACAAAATATGTACATGTTCCTAGGTTTCTTTTACTGGCCTAGGGAGCTGTGGTCTTGGATTGCCAAATTTGGGTGGAATTGGTGGACGTGGTGTCACTGGTGCTGGATTCTAGGAATTTCAGCAGGTGCAAAAACAACTGATGCAGAACCCAAGTCTAATGAGAGAGATGGTGAACGTGCCAACAGTGCAGAATTTTATGAACAATTCTGATCTTATGCGCACCTTAATCATGAGCAATCTACAGATGTGGGATATTATTGATCGCAACCCAGACCTATCACATATTCTCAATGACCCTGGGACACTGCAACAGACATTGGATGCTGCCAGGTATCCAGGACTAATGAGGGAAATGATGAGGAATACTAATCATGCTATGAGTAACATTGAAGCATCACCAGAAGGCTTCAACATGCTCAGGCACATGTATGAAACAATTCAAAAACCCCTGTTGAATGCGGCAACAATGGGTAGGAGGGAGGAAATGACTTAGCCTGCAACCCTTCGCTACTTTTTTGGGCACTCAAAGAGTTGCAAAAGGACACAACCAAACTCCAACTACAACTAACACTGCTGGAACATGATTAGGCATAGGAATTATGGTTTCAAACACAACACCTCTTCCAAATCCCTGGAACCCTTCAAGTAAGTATTACAATCTTTTTTGTTTTATTTCTCTTTTTTTTTAGCTTTGAAGTTGGTGCCAATTGTAGTGATGTATTGTCACAGTGCAATACTGTAGTTAGCTTTGAGTTATGCTTATTGCACCTTTTGAAATGTGTATTTTGGGAGGAGCATGCAAGAAGCTGTGGAATTGGATTATCAATTACTGGAGCGTTGCGGTTTGTGGCAGCTTGCAAAGGACCTATTATGATTATGTTTTTCTCTACTTTTGGCGACAAGTGATAACCTACAATAAAGGAGTTGCCACCTTCATAATTGATCTTTAGTGGGAGTGCTGGTTGATTCTATGGTTGTGAATAGGTTCACGGTTCTAAACAATTGGCTTAGCTGGTGGGTTTTGTAAGTAATTTGTCATACAGATATAGGGCAAGGGTGGGTAAGGTTTAGAAAGTGATGTCTGGTAGTCATCAAATGCTGCCAGTAAATATTTTGGGACCCATCTACACATTTTAGCATATGATTGTTTTGTATGGTCGTGGTACTAGTTGCTGGAGTTAGTGCAGGTGTAGGGAAAGTCAGTCAAACACCAGCTGGAACTAACAAGGGATTTCCTAACATGGGAAGACAAGCAGGTCTTGGCTTGCCAGATCTTGGGTCATTGGGTGTTGCTGGGAGAATTCTGGATCCTGGCACAGAGCAGTAGATGTTGCAGAACCCCCATATCTAGCAGATGATGCAAGACTTGCCATCTAACCCTGAGTACATGAGCTAAGTACAACGATGGTTTCTAACCCCACATGAGTTTGCTTGCTTTCTGATCTGGTCATAATCAATAAAGTTGTTACATGGAAGTGTTAAGTTTGCAGTGCTCAAAGGGTAGGGCTTCAGTGATCATGTTGTAGTTGTGTTTTCTAAAAGTTAAGTTACTCTGCTACCACTAGCAAGCAAGAAGTCTTGCATTAGTAACCTTGCTTCATCTACATTGATTCCACATGTAAAAATGCTATGATATGTCCAAATTGGGCAAGAGTTTCAATCATGTCTCTATTTTATTACTTCAAAGGGACCTCATCAGGTAGGTGAGTTCATTCAACTATTCATGTCAAAGACTTCAAGCATTCCAAAAATCTCAGCACCTTGTTTTCAATAAATTTTAATGTTTTGGCTTTGAGGTAGTGTAATACAGAAACTTAATGTCCAATTTGTGGGATTGAAGAACTGATCTAGCTCCAGCAATCTATGCAAGGCCAACATCAGGGTTGACATCAACCTGAACAATAAGTGCTTTATTGTTCACAAACATTTTGATTCCTGCATCAAATTTACAAACATTTTTGCACTTTCTAACCATAGTAGAACTGATGCAAAAGCAACGTGGAATGTTTGGTGCCTCCCTACTGGTTGAATACTATTAATATGCTCAGCTCATAGTCTGTAGGGTAGGAACTTTAGTTTGTTGTAGGTGTCTTGCTTCTAGCATTGGTGGAAGAATTATCTCACTCATATGATTTGCAAGGAGTTGTCACCCAAAAAATGTAGTGCAGTACTGCAAAGTTTGTTCTAAGCAACCACTATTGACTATGTAGCCCTCTCCATTCCTTAGACTTGATGCTTGCTAAGACAAGCTAAATTGAAGTCAATCTTATCTCAGAAGCTTGTTGCAACTTTGTGGGGATACCTTTTTATTAGCTGGAACTCTTGAGTTCTAGCCAACATCATGAGTGAGTTTACTCATTGCTTTTGGAAGTGTGATAGAAATTAAAGGAGCGGATTTTTTTTTAAAAATCGTTTGCCAGAAATCTATGCAGATTTTGATATACCCATCACCACCTCTATTAGTAGCTGATCAAGTCAGCAGGGTGTTATGGCAGCTTGTAACTGCTATGCATCATGTAGGTGATGAGTAACACCCACAAAAGTTATGACTTCACTCATTTTTGTTATCTTAGTTCTAGGTTTGCTGAAATTGACACTCTGTTGGTTCAGAGCCACTACCACACACTTAGAGAAGTTCAAGTAAGAAAGACTTCTTTTTAGACTCTTTAGAGAACTATGTCAAGAGTCCAGCTGAAGTCACACATGAGCAATTAGATGGTTTCCCACGAAACTTAGTTGAGCATGGTGTTGGGAGTGCAGCACATTCAAGGCAATTTTAGGATGAAGATGGTGTTGAAGCAGATGTAGTGGAGACAGTTGCTGAAATTGGTTTGTCGAGCTATCTTTTCTTATGCTTGTAGTTTGGCCAAATTTTTGATCTAGTTTCCTTGCAGTCTGTGAACTGTCTTTTTTATCCAATCTTTCCTTTCTAGCACTTGCTCTTCTTCTGAAGCAAACATGATTTTTTTAAAGTTGGGGACAAAATTGGTTTGATGCTGGGTTTTAGTGACCAGTCTAACATTTTATATTTTGTAGTGAAAAATAATCTTTCATTTGCATTACTAGGCATTGATTAATCCCTTTGGCGAGTCTTTCACACAATATATTAGACTCTTGTAAACACACAAGGATGTGCCTTAGTATAGAAGTGTTTTTTTTAATTGGTTCCTTTGTTAGATAATGTGTTTGTATTTTGATTTTGGAAATCTAGTTTGCGTGTAAGTGAAGTATATTGAGGTTCTTGGAAAGACTCTGCAGTTGGTATCCTTTTGAAATTTGATTGATTTCAAAACAAAGAGATAACTTTAGGGAACTTGGGGTTGAAAGGTTATGCAAGTGTTGCAAGCATGCTTCTTCGATACACTAATTGCAGTTCTATCATGAAAATATGACTGTAGGTAGTTGTAAGCTTGCTACTTAGACAAACTATGCTTGTGATGTAGTATTTGTAAGTAAGTCTTTTCTTTACTTTTTTGCCTTTGCAAAATAGACCACTAGAAATTCATAATCAAAAATATTTATTTGTGAGGTATCTGGTGTGCTTGCATTATTTGGGATGTGTGAGTGGTTATGTATTGGGTCAATTTAATTTTAGGTGTAATTGAAATGATTATCTCTCTCGGATGATCCTTGTAAGTGTAGTTGAAAGCACCTCAATAGTGAGTTACATCATGGTTTACATTCCCACATTTATTTTGTGTGCTTGTTTGTTTGTTTATTTGTTTACAGGAAATGTGAAGTGCATGGGGTACAAAAGGGGGGCTATGATTTGTGAAGGAATATTGTGCAAAATGACAAATGTAGTACAAAATCATGTCTCTTGAATATGTATGTTTCACAACAAGCTAGGCTACCCTTCACATGTAAAGGTCACTACAAGTTTTTTGATGTGTTTTGGTAGACATCCATTAGTAGTGGTAGCCACAACAACACCTGTAGTAATTTCACATGTGGTTTTGTCTATTTCTTTTTTTTTTTCAATGTTTCTTTGTGTTTCTTCTTGTGGTAATATGTATTCTAATTTCAGGGATTTTTTACAGTCTTTTTCAGCACTTGGTGGATTTGCAACTTCATAATCCTACCTTCAAACATTAGGATTTTGTGACAAACTTAGCTACAATACTTCTTGGTTTCTAGTGTAACGGTTTTGAGGCATGAATAGCAGCTCTCAGAGGGGTTTCTGGTGTCCTTGAAAGGATCAGTTGCTAAATCTAGCTTTAGAGGTTCACAAAGGATCATTGCTCTTGTTGGCTTTTGTTTGGAGCTGATCCATGAAACACACAATTCACTATACAATGCAAGAAAATAGCAAGTGGTGAATGCAGATTAAAACTTCCTAGCAGCACCAAAGCTATTGCATCTTTTACTTAGTCCAAATGGAGCTGCACTACTACTGTAGCTTGAAGCTGATCAACAATTCCGATCCATTTACCTGGAACATAAAAATTCACAATGTAGAGTTTGTATTTCTGACCTAAGAGTTCAGAGATTCAAAGTTGCCTAGCAAGTATTGGGTCGCAACTTTGCAGTATAATAAGGCCATTGCAGTTGCAAGAACTGGATAGGTTTTAATGTGTTTTGTTTTTGTAGTTGTGAGCATAGTCTTTGCAGCTAAAATTGCGTGGTTTTGTGGTTTCCTAGCAAGTACTACAAGTAGCATGAAAGCAGATTACTTCAATGTGGTGCACGGTATAGAAGTATGAGATTAATCATGATTCCAGTAGCACTTCCACACTTGGGAAAGAGCATGACCCTTCAATGTGGGTGATGTAGGATGTATTATTTGATGATGAGTCAGCAAAAGTTGTGATGTCATCATTGCGACAGATCAAGACATGTGAGACAAACTATCAACATACTATGTTGTTTCCCTATGGATAAGCTTTTGTAAATCTTCTTCAACAAAAAGACTAGAACTCTAAACTTCTCATAGTGTGTTTGACCTAGAATAGTGGGAGAATGAATAGTGGATTTAGGGTTTAAACAAGATTAGAGGAAGGATGAAGGAAGCATAGAGAAAAAAAGGGTTGAAATAGGAGAGAAAAGAGGATGAAGGAAAGGTGGATGAAACAATATGCAAGGAAGGATGGATATGGAATAAAGGGGGAAATCTTCTTTTATACATTTTAAATTGCCCCTGTGTAGTCGAGGTTTAGAATTTCTTGTTTCCTTTGGTTATTATGATTTGCATGCTTTGGTTACTTTTGTTGAATGTTTTTGTTGAGTTGTCAACGATTTTCAAGTTTTTCTTACTACCATTCATTAAAAATCAATCTTGTATATGAACAAAAATCAGCTTGAAGGAGTTGTTTGAAAAGCTTTTGAAACTGCATTCCATTACATCAGTAAGTAATCTTTGTCTCTTTGTGATTATTTGTTGCTACTTCTTTATTAATTTGTGTTCAAATTGATTATAGATGTTTTTCAATCTTTTTGTTAAACTGTTTGTTTTTATGTTTTTCGTGGAATGTTAGTCTTTTCCCGTGTCAAGTGGTCAATGCCTACTATGTAGTTTTTTTGGCATTGCATTTTGTTGTAAGAGTATTTGGTTTTTTCTCACCTTGTTATAAGATTGCAATATTGCAGGAGCAAGGTTTTTGATACTATTGGTCAAGTATTTGCTATTATTAAGTTTCAGTTATAATATGTACAGTGTTTTTTGAATGCTTGTAGAGTTTCTTGCAACATCACTCATATGTGGTTACTACAAGTTTAGATGTGGTAAATAAGTTTTAGGTCAATTTTGTTTGTTTTTTTACTTGTGAATTTTTTAAGCAGTGCAAAAGATTGTTCATTAGTAGCTGCTTCTGCTCCTATTCATGTAGGCTACTATTTTTCATGTTGTACTTTGTTTCAAGATGCACCGCTTTGGACCTAAAATGCAAAGCAAGAAACTGAGCACACGCCATGTGATGTTGAATCCTATTGGCCCCAGCACTCCTTTACAAGCTAGAGTGCTTGCATCATCAAATCCTTTTACCGAATCAAATCACTTTGAAGAGGGGTTGCCAAAAGATAATGGACTACTTAGGGATTTGCTAGAAAACATGATAGAGATAGAGGTGTTACTTGATGGTGGAGGAGGGTCAACTTGAATGTCTGCAGTTGATCGCCTTCTCTTCCAAAAACTAAAGAAGAAGTGCAGTTTGTAAAAAAAGATATTAGAAAGGCTTTTTGAAAGTTTGCACCTAGTTATTTAGAAAAGCAAGGTGATTCCAAAATATGCAAATTGGAATTATGTCAAGGTATTCAATTTTTCCATTTTCAATTCAAAATTTTAATAAGATGATTAAAAAACTAGGATGAAGATATGGTTTGTATTTTCATGATAATTAAGATGTGGTTTTTATGTTCCTCTTACCCATAATAATTCCCACAAACTGTTGAGTTTTAGTGCAAAAAAAACTACCATATATTATTAGGGAATTGTTCCTAGGAAAAGATGCAACAATTTGCACACTCTATCCATCAATGGAGATGATGAAGGATGCAATCTTGCATACCTTTGGGATCCTTGAAAAGGACACAAAAACACAATAGGTTTTTCTCCAAGCTTGGGGTCCTCAAACCTTGCAAGAGCCAGGCCTTGGTGGCCGGGTTGCCAAACAAATGAGGGATACAAGAGGTAATTACACTCAAATAGCTTGAGAGGAATTATACCGTCTCCTCCACATCCCGAAAACCCTTTTAAATGCATCCATGATTGTGAAGGAGGAATGGAAGGAGGCTTTGGACACTTTGAGAAATGAAGACAAGTGGCCCATCGTAGAGTTACTAGATGTACAAATTGATCCTTATGGCTCTACAACAATTCATGGAATAATGGCTAAAGTGATTGTGGGATCACATTACAATCCTTCTAAAAAGGTGGATCTCACCTTGGAGCAAGTTTTTTTTTTTTTTTTTTTTTCTACTTGTTGGAGCTTGTGATGGAGGATAAGAACTTGTCGCACGTGGATGGTTGAGTACAAGCCCACAATATGAAGCTCCTTGAAAACAAGATTGTCAATGTCATTCTTATGTTGAAGAAGTTTTAGATCCTGGATCATCCCCATAAAAAGGAATATGCGTAAGACAAAATCCTCCCAAATGTGATGTTTTAATGCATGCAAATTGGTTAATTTTCCATTAAAAAAACTAGTGTAGTTGAAAAGCATCTTAGTACATTCAAAAGCGCTTTGCATGGGGAGGGAAGTCTAGTATAGTTCACATTGCCAAATTAGGCTTAATGGCATCACATAATTTTGAAGTTGCTAAAACCTATAGTTTTGGGTTTTGACTCTATATACTTGGATTCCTTGTTCTTACTACAGATTCTACAATCTTTGTTAGCTTTGCTATGGAATGGAATACATTCATGAATCTGTAGTATTTGCTATCTCACTATGGAATGGATTACATTCATTATTGTTGTCATATTGCTAGAATTGACATACTAATTACCTTCAAAGAAAAGTTGTCTTTCCAATCACATAGATGTCCTCTTTCTAATCACATAGATGTCCTCTTTCCAATATCTTATTGAAGTTGATGGCTTAAGCAAGTCTAAGGTTATGATGTAGGAAGTTGTAGATAGATGCAAAAGGGAGTAGTACTCTTAGATGGGGGGATACAAGGATTGTTTGTATACCTTCCATTCAAGAGTGTAGTGCTGCTGATTCTTGCTGGTTGCTAATGGTTTCTCTGATTGCTTAAAATAAAAAATATGAGCTTGGATGTTGCAACATTTGTTGAGGAGTTCAAGGACATTTTGGTAACCCTATTCAATGCTCATTTTTTGCACGTTAAGCTGCACTAGTAGAGATTGTTGAGCCGTTAAATGTAACGTGTGAGACTCATAAGTTACCTTTGGCACAAACTTGGGTTCCTGGCATTATCACATGTCATGCCATGAATGTCATAGAAAGAAACAACAACAATAGAACAATATTTGTTGATTCAAATGAAAGTAATAGCAAGAGCAGTAGCAGCAACAACAATAGTTTAGGTCTAAGAGTCATGTGTGCCTCAAGATTGCAGATGGTTTTCATTATGTCAATGATCTTCGTGTTTGGGGATTCTGCCGTGCTTGTTTAGAATATCTTCTAGAGAAGGGGCAAGGGCTTTTTAGCAAAGCCTATGCTTCTAACCAACCTCCATTTGAATTGGATGTCAAGAGCTATAAGAAAATTGATTATCCTTTCAATCATTATGCTCATTTGTTGGCTTTAATGTTATCATTGTTATTTGCTTTCAAAGCATTCATACTAGCAGTGATGATTATATCTTGGAGTTTTTTTTACCACCTACTTGTGTGGATAGTCAAGAACAAGAAGTGGTGTTGAATTCCCTATCTATCACCGTGTAACATGTGTGTGTCAAAGCTTGTGCACTATTTCTGAAAGCAACTCAAGGTCACTCAAAGTAAGCATTGTTGGTGCATTGGTTAGCCCTAACACTGATGAAAGATTAGAAGACGTTGAAGGTGACCCACAAATTGTAAATATGAAATCATTAAATGGAGTAGAGATTGAAAAATTGGGTAAGCTCACAGACGAAGGTAATTTTGTTTTCACATGGGCGTGGATGCTACTTAAAAACAAGGGCTTGACAAGAGGAGAAGAACAAGTGAGAAGACAATTCAGCTTGATGTTATATATACAACAATATTTCATTAGCAGTTTTAAAGATGCAGCAAAAAGTATCGAAGGTGAGTTTTTTCTTCCTTTTCCTTTTTGAGATTGCAAACCTTCCTCTTTCCTTAAATGGGTGAATTTTCATGTAGTCTGAATGAATTTAACTTGGGTTTTTTCATTATCTTACTACCTCTTTCAAGTGGGTTGTTGTGTTGCAATATGTCCATTGAAGCATCTAATATTTGGTTCATGCCTGAATATCCTACCCTTGGATTTGACAATGAATTCCATTGACAATCAGTAGCACCTTTTTGGTATCATGATTGGAAGGGTTCTTTTTTGAGATTTTTGAATTTACTACATGTACCTCCTTTTTTGGATTTTTCTCCTAGCTTGCAAGTTTGCATTCAACTTCCATTTCTAGGTAAGCCTTGGTTTTCTTACATGGCAACATGTGTTCAAACTTTAGGATAGAAGGAAGACTGTAGTGTATATTGTGACAACAGAACATTCGCACTCATTTGATGAGATCTTTATGTAGTAAAAATTTGGGTTCCTTGTGTTGGACCTAGTTGTCACAAAACTTTAACATTGATAATACATCTCTTGTCTTGGGTGATGCCTAAGTAGTAGTTCCACTCAAGATTCTTATGTATCTTTTGTAATGAAGGAAACAAATAGGCAAATTAGTGATGCACCAGACCACTTTAGGGAGTTCTTCCTATTGTTGGAACCTTAGTTCAAAACTTTATTTATATATCAATTCAAGTGTAAGAGTTGGAGTTTTTTTTCACTTTACTTATATATAATACATATATATTTTATATAACTTATATGGAACAATATAAATGCAATGTTGTATTGATTTGCTATGAATCAATGTCAAAACAATGCTACTAGTTGTTTCAACACTTATATCAAATGCAAGATTGATTTATATTGAATCATTGCTTGTTATTTGCCCATTTGATATTGTAGCACTTCATAGGATTGTATTAATGTTGTGACAATATGAGTACCATTGTTTTAACATTTTTAGTGTGTTGATTTTATGTGATATGCAACAACATTGAAAATCCACCTTTATGAAGGTTGTAACAACATCAATTCAATTGTTAATCAATTTGTGTTGTGTCAACATTAACAAGATCTTATTCATTGAATGTGTGTTGAAAAAATGTAAATTATATCAAAACAATCCCAATGTTAACTCAATACATATTGTTATAATGCCATCAACATATTGTATCAATGACCATATTAACATTGAATCTTCAACATATAGTCATCAATTTGATGACTTATTAGTGTATGTTGTGCCAATGTTGGTCATATTTTTTTCATTGATTTAATATTATGTTTCAAATGATAAGGAACATGATCCTTTGTTCATGCAACATTGTTTATTGATGCATTGGGACTAGTTATCATCACAAGGAATCAAACCAACACACCATTGGGTGTGGAGTGATGGTTGTGTTAGTTAGTTCAAAAGTTGTCAAACAATGTATTTTGTTGCAAGATATCCAAGTCTTATTAATGGGTGTATTATGACTTGGAATTTCCTTGGGACAGAGCATGGGAAAGGGGAGTGGGATGGTGCAAGGGTAGTGGTGAAGCAAGCATTAAAGAATGAACAAATTCATAACCCTAAAAGGAGGCTATAAAATGCAAATGTCCTCTCGTGTACCTAGCTTTTATGGAAAGTGACGACCCAATTACCAATGTCAAATGAAAAACCTTTTAAAATAATATTTTGTATTAAATCAAGTTTATTATAAAACCTTGTAAAACCAATGAATGTATGAGTGAAAAAATGGTTAAATAGTTCATTTTTAAAATGTTTGGCACGCATTTTCATAATTTTTGTTTTGTTAATGTTATCATTTCGCATCGTAAGTTTTTGAATTGACAAATATTCATTCACTTTTTCATTACTGTAATCACAAATTACTCTTTGTTATATTAAATAATTTTAATTCATTCTTTTAATTCAGAATATGATTTTTATGATTACATAAATGATTAGGTTTGTACTTGGCTTTGTAATCAAATTAAACTTGTCATATTTATCATAGATTGTTTTTTTGATTGTAGTCATAAATGTTATAAATGTTATTTATGATTATATTCCTTATGATTATAATAATTTTGAATGTAGTCATGTAAGATAATTTCAACATTGACCCATATTGATCAATTTGAGCCAGTGATTTAGTTTATTACATATGAAAAATGCCATTTTGTTAACCTATTGTGAATTGTCACATGGCAATTACAACATAAGTTAAATAACCTAGGTCATTTAATAGGTTAAAATAAACAACTTAGGTCACCTAGCCTAAATAACATAGGACACCTAAATTAAATTCATATTTAAATACTTTAAATAACTTAGGAGCCTTAAGAACATTTTAACCAATAATTTTAATTTAATGTCCTTTAATAAAGACACTACAATGTAAACAACTTCACAACCACTTCACGTAACTCTTTAAAATTCCCAATGATTAATTTATTTATGTTTATTATTAAAATAATTAATATTATTTGTTATTATCTTTCTAATATCTTTTTTTTCACACATTAACAACAAACTTTTGAACAACATGAAATTATAACAACTTCAAATCATAAAACAAATTTTTAATATCTTATATCTATATTTAAAAAAAAAATTGGATCTTCAAGTTGTGCATTTTGTTAAATGACATCTTTCATTTGAAAAAGTTATGAGCATGAAATGATCAAATATTAAAAAAAGGGAAATAAATAATTAAAAACATGCCTCACATAAACACTCTAACATAATTTGTCCATGTTTATGCTAAGAGGTTTCAACAAAAGTTTCAACATTGTATGAAAAAAATGTTAACATTTATAATATATAACATAGACAACTTTGACAATAGTAGTTTCCTATTATGTCCTTCCATCAATAGTGTTGGCAACCTTGCCTAAAAAAATAATTTTATAGATACATGTAGAAAAAATCATGCCACATGAAATAAACCAAATATGATTTCTTAACATGTTTATCATTAAAATTAGTAACCATCTAAATGAGGATGAACTTCACAAAGTGAAATGAAAAAATATGAAATGAAAATTTATATAAATTACAAACATATGAATAAAACATTGAAAAATGTACCATTGTTAACTTGAAACCATGGCCATCATGACATGGGTCAATGAAAATGTTACCATCACACATGAACTTGTTAAAACTCATTACTCACCCTAACATTATAAAAGCTAAAGATATTTTGGTCTCCATATTATTCACTAATTATACCAAAATACCAAAATCAAATATAAAAAAAGTCCTTACTTTGATTATGAAGGTGAAGATCATTAATTGTTTAAAATTATAACATGTTTTTGAACAATTTCATTTGAATTGTTTCTCTCTCATTAGTCTAAAAAAAGGGTGTTTTATGTTATGTTTGTATGCTCTTTTTTCTAGTTTCTATCAACCCTTATCATTTGATAATACATATTATTGTAATTTAAGAGTTTCAACAAGGTATTGTTTACATTGAAATTCTATTACACCATTGTTGCAATTTAACATTTCCTACCTTATTAAAACTATTGTTGCTGGAAAAAAAAAATGTTTATAAAGTAATGTCCAAAGGCTTTTAAACATTGGTTACCTAATATATAATCATCAATGACAATGGGAGATGTAATACTTTTATTTTTTGCAAACTATAATTTTCAATGGTAGTGAGTGGTGCAATACCCTTGTTTTAAACTTTCATGTTTACAAATTAAACTTTATTAAACAAACTTTAGGCAATGTTATCATGAATTTATAAAGTTAGATTTAGCTAAATTATATATTTTTCAAACTATATCTAAGGTCAAGTTTAAAAAAAGACTACCTATTCTAAAATAATTCTTTGATCACATCTTGTTGCATAAAATTTATTACGCAAATTCTTAAAACCAAACCCAAACTTGAACTTGACATATAACTTGAAATTAATTGACATTGGTCAAATTTCTTATTCATTGATTTTTATTTTTCTTTTAACTTGAATGTTTGTGTTGAAAATTTGAAGTTAATAAAGTTAAATCATATTTTCAAATATTTATTTTGTTTAACTAATGTATTGAGGTGTGAGAGTGTATGTGTAAAATGAAGATTAAAAACTTTAGTTTCCATTTTGTTCATTGTGTGCTGTTTGTGATTGTTTTTTCATGTTAAAAGTTAGATGTCATTAGAGTTATCAATAAAGTGACCTTGCTTTTGAACCTATTTTTATCCACCAACCCTTATAAGTTAAAAAATATTTGTAGTTGTAGTACACACAATAACAACAATGATTGAAAATATTTATAATTACAATACACACAACAACAATGATAAGTTGAAAACTATTAGTTAAAAAAAGATAGGGTGAAACTTATATTAACACCAAGTTTGGTGCTAATATGAGTTGTAATATTTATTTAAACCTAATGCATTTTCTTCATTGCTTTTAAGATCTAACCCCCTTTATGACCAAACAATGAATATTGGTGTTATGTTTTTTTTTTGGCGAATAAATTTATTATATTAGTGTGATTATGTCTTTTATATTATTACAACAAGTTACAATGTAAGATGTAAATTGATGTGATAATCCTTTAAGGGTTTTGATTCATGAAATTAAGTTTTCATATTGATAATGTCATGATTAAATTTTCAACATTTAAAAACACATGTGCCCATTTTTTATATTATTTGCACTATTATTTATTGTTAGTGTTGCAAAACAATATGAAACCCAAATGGATTAAAAAGATCCATAGTCTAAGATACACACCTTAAAATTTAAAAAAAAATTGATGATGTATTCAAACGTTCAATATGAAAAATCATGAACAACATTTGATAAAGGTATTTTGGGCATCACTTTACATGTGCATGTTTCATCTTCTTCTAATTTACATCAATGTTCACAATTATTACTTGAAATTATGTGTTTTAAAATTTCATGTTTCAAAGCTTGGATGCTTCTCATGCATCAATTTATTCACATAACTCATTATAAGGAATGTCTCATTAACATGGTAGCACACCATTGGACGAAAGTTCCCAAATAATATAAGGTATTTTATGGCTTTATAACATTTTCATACCTCTTTAATTATTTTTTGCATGTTTCCAATCATTAATGGTTAAACCTCATATTTGACGTTCTTTTGTGTCCCATAACTTGTAAGCTTGGTGCTTTTGTGCAATTAATTATGTTTCATAGTTGCTTCAAGCCTCTTGGTTAATAGGAAAAGTCTTAACATTCATGCACCTCAATGATTCACAATAACATGTGTGTTTTTGTTGGTTATTTAATCCATAATTGCACATATTTTGTTTGAATAAATGTTAGTTATGTTTTTATATTTTTCTATTGTTTTTCAATAATTAATTTTTTGGATCATTTATAAGCTATTTGCATCATGATTAATTATTTACATTTTATTAGCATACATTTGCAAAAATTGGAATATAATGATCACTTATGTACTTAAATATGAAATGTATAATTAAACTTGAAGATTTATTATCCAATATTGTATTTGTGCTAAGAAATATCTTAATTTAAAAAAAAAAATGTAGCCTACAACTTAAAATGACAATGCATTGTGATGAGATTTATGATCAATGAAATAAAATTTCATATATTTATGTAAAATTGTTTTGCTTCCTACTATGTGGTAGTTAATATCCATACTCTTTTTAGCTGGTAAACAAATAAAACATGATTCACACCTAATGTTAAATCAACAATAAGTTAGTGTTAATTTTTATTTATTTTTGGGCACACATTCACTTTTGTATTGTTAGATAGCATAGGTGATGATGTGGCATCCCCATTGGTAGGTGGTGCTAACTTGATATTAGTGTGTGTGAAAATTAACATCCAATTTAACCTAAAATCTAGATTTTAAACAAGTTTCATTCAATTTTAAATGAAGAGGGCAAACACAACCTTTTAATTCAATGTTACATTAGAAAAATGAGATCATGGAATTTAGACTCCATGATCCCTCCCATTCATTGCCCTTTATAGAATGATTTTAGAACCCACATATTTGTTTTCATTATAGATTGTGAACAATCACAATGCTGCAACAAAAAATTTCATGAACCTTATAGGTTTGTAACAAGTTTTTTGTTGTTATTCCATGTTTAATTTGAATTGAATTATAGTTAATAGAGAATTACAATAATGTCGGCCATCTATCATTCATCGATTTGTCAAAAGTTTGTGAGAAATTTACAAGCATATTGCAAGTCCCAATTGTTATAAACTATTTAGCGAAAGAGCTTCATGCAACTTTCAAGGCCAATTGTGGGTCATGATAAAGACATAAATGAATCGAAAGTGAAAGACTAGCTTTGTGATCTTAAACTTCATGTGACTTTGAACACACAAAAGTGAAATGTCACATTAAAAATGAGAGTGAATTGAAAAGATGGTGATGCAAACTTTTATCAAAAACGATAAGAATGTGTTAAACTTTGCTTTGAATGTGAACATAAGAGAAAATGACAAAGTAATAACACATGTCACACCATGTAATATAATGTTTGGTTGTGAATTCTATATCAATTGTGTTAAAGTTAGGTTTCATGATATTAATCTAACATTACCTATTACTTGCCAATTTCTAAGTTAATCTTTAATGATAACATTTTAAAACACACATGCCTACACATTAAGTGTGAATTTAACTTAAGATTGATCGAGACAAGTGTTTGCTCTTGCATCTTTCCTTTATTTAAGTAAATAGTCTTTTATGTCGAAGATGTGAATAACATTTTTAAAAACCTAAAGATGATTAGCCTTTGTGAAAGAGGAAATAATGTCAAAAATAGCTTTGCACCATGGTTATAATATGGCTTTAATCATTTTTGTTTCATGTGTTGTTATCACTTTTATGTCACTTTTTTATGCACGGTATTTGTTAAACTTGATATACATACCATGAATTTATTTAAAATGACAATAGATTATCTAATATAAAACACAAATGACCAAAAGGTGGTCAAATTGTGCACAAATGCATTTGTTAAAAAATTTAGTAATTTTTTTCTAAATAAACAACAAATGAAGTAAAATTACTGCATAAAAGAAAAAGCCTGAAAATCAAAGTTACCAAATAAAAGAGTGAGTTCCGGCCAATTTTTTTTTTTCCCCCAGCAAATTTTGTGGGACTTTTCAACAAAAAATTGGGGAAAAAGTTGTTTTTTTCTTAGTGCATAGTGAATAAATTTTGCTAATTGTTTAAAAGAAATTCGCCAGTTTATTATATAAAGTAATTAAAAATAAAAACCTTGTTTGTGGTTTGTTTTTTTCCCCCAATTTTGTTATGTTGCTCAAATGGAGATCATCCATAAGTATGTTTAGCCAAATTTGACAATATTCAAAATACGAAGGTAGAAAATCTTAAACACATTGTAAGCAAATGTGACAATTTTCAACAATTTTGAAATAAAAATTTTCATTTTCTGAAAATTTGTTTTTTAAAAAACACAGAGAATTAATTTGCAACAAAATATATTTTTTCCAGAAATAATTTTCGCAAAATGGCGAAAATTCGCCTCAAAAAATAATCCTCCTCCTTTTTTTTCAGTCATGATAAATAATAATAGTAATAATAATAAAATAAAAAAAATATTGCTCCTGTTATTTTCTTGTTTCATCTGCATATCCAGCGGGCAAGGAGAAGATCGATCCGGCCCATCGACGGTCCGGGACGTTCTATCATGCACTGCTGCATTGGTTGGAGTTTTCCGGCATCCATACGGGCCAATCACAGCCTCCCGTTCCCGCCTATCTAGATAAGGTCAGGAGGCTTCCCGGGCAGGTAGGCAAACCCTTCCCCTCCGTCTCTTCTGTCGTTTTGCAGCCTCCTGTGAAGCTCAAGAACAAGTGCGACCTGCGTTTGTGTGTCGAGGCTTACGACCGAAATCTCGTAATCCGATCCTTTCTCGTTGTTCTTGTTGTTGTTGTTTCTCTGAGCCTCGTTTCTTATTTCAGTTGTTTTTCTTTTTTCCTTTTTCGTTTGATCCAGGGAAAAAACAAAGAATCGAGGAGGGGAAATGGCTTCGACCACTCTGGCAGCTGTAGCAGGGACATCCGCCATGTCCACTGCTTGTGTGCATAGCAACAGTTTGTTTCCCGCAAGAGTGCAATGGAGAACTGTGAGAGCTGCTCCCGTATCGGCTCGAGTCGTCGGTTTGTCTCTTAGAGCTACCGCGGATGTGACGCCCGTTGTGGAGAAGGAGAAACCGGCGCCTATCGGCCCCAAAAGAGGTGCTGCGGTGAAGATTCTCAGGAAGGAGTCTTACTGGTATCTCCAAGTTGGCTCCGTCGTCGCTGTCGATCAGGTTTGTGTCCGAGACTATACAAAGAACTCTCTGTCATTTGACGCGTTCCTGCTGGATGAGCACATTAAGGGAGTTACTGAAAGAGTGGAAGCTGCACACTCCAGAGTGTGACGCATTTCTCAAACTACTAGTTGTAGTGCCATAGAGTCGGAAGAGGAGCTCATGGTGGAAAAGTTCCGTGTCATCGTGCGCCTTGACTCTAGGCTGAAACTGTTCGCTCGCTTTACCATGTCGTCGAGTCTTGAAGTATTGCTCGGCAGAGCTGTCCAACCTCTCCAGATGTGTGGGATTGCAATATAGACAAAGAATAAAAGATTCACTCTAAAGATGGTCTCACTTGAAAGAAGACTTTCGGAAATGTATCTTCTAAGGATTAGTGTTTCCGCTGTTGCAATGAATTGCAGGAAACTACAAGTCCTGAAATTTTGAGAACACATTAGTTACTACAAAGGAAGACTGGTCTCTCTACTCTCGTTATCCATTCTACATTGCTGACTGATCAGTTTTTGTGTGAATCGTCTGATTCAGCAACCTGGAGTTCGATATCCAGTGGTGGTGAGGTTCAGCACTGTGAATTATGCGGGGATCTCCACAAACAACTTTGCCATTGATGAAATCGAGGAAGTTTAAAGGTCTGAGGAATTGGTTATTTCTCCATAGATCTAGCTCTCCTGCATGTATTTGTTTTATAATCTTGCTGTAAAGGCAACAGTTCTTTTGTGTCTTTGTGTCATTTTTGTCATGTGCATGTATCAGATCAGTGAATCAAGAAAAGCATTGACATTCCTCGTGTCAATGAGTGTCCTGAGAGCACACAAGAAACTTAAAGTGCCCAGGAAACTTGCCTTTCTTGTGTTCTCCATATGTTTTTCAATATGATCCCGAAAATTGAAGCTAAAGGGTGTGTCTCTTTTTTCCTAGTTATTGGAATGGGTGTCAAGCACTCTCAGTCAAGAAGCTGGAGAGCCATGGACCTGAAAGTGTAAACTCTTCCCAGATACACTGGGAATAGGGAGCTCTCAACTATACTATTATGTGTTTGGTCATGAGTTTTGAGACTAGTTTCAGAGATAACTTGACACAGAGTCATCAAATCTTGAACTCTGAAATGCTGATATGTTTATTTGTAGTTTTCATGCCTGGACATGGATGTAGTACGGGCCATTCTGAAGACCTGGCAATGGGTGTTTTTGGAATCAAAGATACTAGAACATATCCCAGCTTTCAGAGTTTCTAGCAAATTGCAGAAGATCTAGCGAATGATTATCATGCCCCAAAGTCATCTGGTGAGACTTTGCACTTAGTTGGAAGCTACAATAGCTTGCAACTGCGAGAAACAGACAGAGGCTTCCACGGATTTTCTTGCCACAGCATTGTGACCAAGAGAACTACCTGCCAGAGAGCCGAAGATATAGCTGTGTCTTAGGTTGATGGTGTGCAAAGCATGGATGGGGGGATATCTGGATTAACACACAGTATCCTGTTAGCTCAGTAGTGGACTTTGAGGAACATCTTGTGCTGCTCAGCACCATGCACTCTCCTCCTTGCATCAGGAAGTCCTCCATGTTCCTGTACACTCAAACATTGTGTGTAAGGTTTCCTTGCTGCCCACTTGCAACATTAAATGATGTAAAATAGCTCAGCCTTAAGAACATGACAAATGCATATCACAAAAGACTACTTTGGTTCACAAATGACAGTCGTCTTCAAAAGTGTTTGTGCACAATCCACAATCACTTACACAGTAATGGAATGGGCATGAAGCAGCAATCTATGCATTCAATCACTTCCTTTTGGAAGCAAAACTGGGCGATGCTCAGAATTGTGCACAAGGATTTCAAGGATCTCTTCTTTTTGGAGGTAATATCTGTACAATACTCAGAATTGTGCAGAATGATTACAAAGATTCTGTGTTGTATTCTTTGTACTATCATATTGCTCTCATGGAAGAGATAATATCCCTTCATATGGAGCAATC
>Ga0116229_10000270_pt1 | contig 62215 bp, 39 predicted proteins | sample S1TSphgellanicum_3_FD_87313 | JGI IMG/M metagenome (GOLD analysis project Ga0116229, IMG submission 87313) | Host-associated microbial communities from peat moss isolated from Minnesota, USA - S1T2_Fc - Sphagnum magellanicum MG | ecosystem: Host-associated > Plants > Peat moss > Unclassified...
CCCCCCCCCCCCCCCCCCCCCCCCCCCCCCCCCAAAAGAAAAAAGGAGCTGCTCCTCCCCCTTTTTTCTTCACCTTCATTATGGTTATCCAACTCAAAGGAAGCAAATAGGAAAACAAGTACCTACTTTGTCCTTGAGCTGCTGATCATTTTAAGTGAAGAAGTGGTGTGGTTGTGAAGAAGTTGACAAGAGGTTTGAACTGTGAAGGTCTTTGTGTGTGTGTGTTTTCTTTTTGCAGGTGTGGAGTTGATCAAGCTTACACAAAAGGAAAAGGAGTCCCAAGTTTACTGTAGTGGGAAGTCTATCAAGCAAACAAGCTCAGAAGAGGACTCTTATCATTTTAGCTTTTGGTGGTGGTGTGGTGTTGTTATATGGATCGGGAGTTTGTTTGAAGGAGTAGTTTTTTTTTTTTTTTTGGCTGGGCTGTGGGAAGGTGATTATTATTAATTTCAGAGTCAGTCAGTCAGTCAGTCAGGCAACTTGCAATATAATCAGCTGCAAAGGAAGATTTGGGACGGAGAAAAATCATGTCGAGGTACATGACGGAGGTATGCACACGTTTTTTCTAGTCTAAATCACATGATCAAATCCTTTGTTGTTTTTGTTGTGCGATTAATTTGCAGTGGGAGGGCGTTGCAGATGATCTGCTATGTACCAAAAAATTGTTTATTGTCTTCGGCTCATGAGTGTTGTTCTTTTTTAGTGTTCCTTACATAATTCGGTCTGAGAATTATTAGCATTATGACTCAAGAAAAAGCCTCCTCCTCTTGGGCAACTGGGAAAAACTGAAGCTGGTTCACTAGCTAGGAATCTCCATAACACTACTTCCATTTTTCTCTGTTGGCCAACAGTACCCATCTGCTGTTCTGTAGTATCTTTCCCTGGAGTGTCTTTTGCAAGTGTCTTCTCTGTGCCGGGATTAAGCGCTCTTGCAGCAGCAAATCAAGTAAAAATTGCAGCTTAGATCATGCAGGACTTGCTATGTAATTTGACTCTGGTATACTAGTACATAGCGCTATGGGTGATTGTAATACTAGTCGTCAGAATGGGTTTGACCTTTGAACGTTGATGGGGGGCAGCTCTTTTATGGCAAGCCAGAGCCAGCATGGGTCATCAATAGCCGCCGCCGACAGTATGGAGATTCTCAGTACTCTGCAGGCTCTTACAGTGGTCAGCCAAGCTTTGGTCCTTACTCTCAAGGCTCTGCTCTACCTGTAAGATCATGTTCTCACTCATTGACAGTAACTAATAGCAGCAGTAGTAGTAGTCTTGTTTACCAACCACTAGGGTCTCACTTTCTGCAAGCACATGAGTGCTCCCTAGTGGGATTGAGGGAGAGAGAGAGCAGATCTTGGCTCTGTCTTTCTTGTATCCCCTTTTGGTCATGAAAAAGTTAGGCCAACTCCAGCCCTGCTTTTTGGGAATGTCCACCACCCACCCATGGCGTTTAAACCCATTGTATAAAAGCATGAGGCAAACATTATCATGAATGGAAAGCACTGCTAGAAATTTCTTAGTGTGGTTGCAGGCTACTGTGAAAACGAAAAATTCCTTGGAGTCCCCACTGAAAGTATCTTACATTTTGAAGGAGGAACCTTATGATTTAAAATGTTTGTTCATACAAAACATAAGATTCCTTCCTGTTGTTCCTTCCTGTTTTGCATTTCTAGTGGTGCTTTATGCTTGGTAAGGCCCTTGGACAAGGGTGTAACCAGAATGCTGGTATCAATCTTGGCTGCCACCTTGGGCTGTACCCTTATTCTGGTAATGCCCTTGTCCTCAGGCCTTACCTACCACTTAAACATCCATAGATCTGGAGGTGTAGGAGAGGGAGGGTGCTTACACCTATATGGAGGCATAAGCTCCCTCACAGTAGTCTTAAGGAATAGGTGTAATACCGAGCTCCTCTTTTCTAGGAGGGATGGACTTTTCATGGATATAAGGTGCCCTCTAAATTCACTAAGAGATTTCTCCAACAGCTTCATTCCGGTTTGTTAGTTGCCTCAAATCTGATGGAATTTGAGTTTTAGTAGTTTGGTATTAATCCAAGCACTAATGTCATCAGGTGTTTTGTTTCAATGGGAGTTCTGCAGGACACTGTGCTAAGGGTTCCTTTGATCAATTTGGAAGATGTTGCAAGAATCAAAGATGCCTTGAGTGTTGAAGGTAATGATCATGATTCTCAAGACCCTCTCGCACATTCAAATTTTCTTTGAAACTACATTCCTTTAGTCTTCCAATTTTCTGAGATTGATGGGTTAGATGAGAACTGCCATGGGTTTTTGCCACCATATGAAGGATAGAATATGGTCTGCAAGAGTCATCATAGCTTGACTTGAATCCACAATGCATTCACTGGAGCTGAAATCAACCATAGTTTTGAGATCTCCACAAGTTGTGACCTTGGTGGAGGTACATGGTATACCAAATATAAAGATTTGTTGACCTGTGGGTGAGAACCAGTCTTGGTATGGTATACTGGCCTGTGGCACATGGTATCAACACTGGTAGCAGGCACCCTACCAGGCTCTGATATAACCTGAGGCAATAGCAGCCTGTTAGGGACCTGAGGTGATACCAACCTTGTACCAGTGTTATACCCATTTCAATACCAGGAACAATATACCTGCCTCATACCAGCCAGAAATTGATCCTGTATCCGATACCAGGACTAGGCTGGTATGAAAGCTTTGAAAGGTACGAAATACCAAGACCAGGTTAGTAACCCAATATCTTGACGGGGCTGGTATGTTCAACAGTCAATACACATGAATTGTGAGAACTGTTGTTAGCTTTCTCTTACTAGCTTTCTGTACATGGTTCATTTCTGATCTAGACTGAAGTACAAATCTGTGTTGACATTGAGGAGTGGGTACTAATGTAGCTCGACTGTATGACACTGACTCCCCCTTTGGCTGTCAATTATACAGATGATTCAATGTTGATAAATCTGGTATGGGTGGTTGTCTCTGGACAGGGGTTTACAATGTTGTCTGTGACATTCCAGAGCAGGCAGTGACGGTGTCATCAAATTTGTCACCACAAACAATTGTGGGTCTTGTAAGGCGAGTCTTTCTAAATGCACACATTGTGAGCTACATCAACCCTTACTCCTCAGGTGCCGGAGCTCCTGAGCCATCTTTTGGCCTCTCTGGGCAGCCTACTAGAGCATATGATGACAGTTATTCTTACTGGGGACATACAAACTACACTCCAGCTTATGAATCAGCATACAGAGGCCGTTCATATGATAATGAGTTCCGACCAACCCATTATGCTCCTTCTTCTTATGGTTATCCTTAACAACCTATCTGTAGATTTTCTGTACAAGTTGCAGGTGCCATGAGCTTCTGACAAAACCCAACAATTTCTAAGTTGGGAGGTTTTGTCTGTCAATGTTAGAATCTGCATTATAGCCATGAAAAAAGTTTAGTAGGTGCACAGACAATGAGGTCTTGATGATACAACACCTTCTGAAGTTGAAGGCTAGAACTTGGGTCTTTGTATAAAGTGGTTTGAGGGATTCACCCTGCTGCAAGAAGACATGAATTTATATTTGTGTTTTGTTGATTTAATTGTCCCAAAGTCTCTCATACTAATTTCTTGACTAGTAGCTGGCTACTAATTTTGAAGGAGATGCAAGGTGGGAGTAAATATGTAGGTTCTGACAAATCTATGCAGACTGAATCCATATGGGTTTTTTTTAGTGAACTTAGATCGGTATGAATTGTACTCTGCATATGGAACCTGGATCTAATATTGAGTAACTCTTTTGTGGTGATTGAAAGTACCAAAACTAGTTGTACCATGCCAATTTCATATGCAATCAAACTTGAATGGATTTTCTTGCTGCCTAAGCAATTCTAGTCACATCTATGATTTAAGCATATAATCTTAAATCTGAAATGAGCATATGATGTTAAATTGGAAATACTGACCTTGGCAATGTTTCAAAAAATTTGAAACCTTGATATGAAAAAGGCAGGTCAAACCAAAAAATAGATTCAGAAACAAAAGGGGTATCCCTAGTCAGTTATGAAACAAGCCAGAAAAGAGTGACAAGCCCTCTCACTTGTAAAAGAGTAACAAGCCCCTCACTTGTTTGTTGGATCATCAACAGCATGTATGATAGCAACTTATCTACCACAAACTTACCAATTGACTTCATCTCCTCCTTACAATAACTATGTTTGGTGGACAAACAAATACATATTAGATGATATAAAGCTACCCAATTATGGATGTTGTAACCTTTCTTCATAAAGAGAAACAATCGACATCTCCATGAGTTTACAAACTTTTGTCTATCCACTAAATTCACAAATTTGACACATGTTATTGAGGTGTCTCTGAAAACCCTTCCAGCGGATACAGTTAGCGGGCTGGATCTATGGGACCATGCAAAGCTTAAAACATATATATGTTCAAGAGTACACACCAAAGTTGCACAATGATTGCAATTCTAGTGCCATGCACCCATGCCATGCAAAGGCTAGTTGTTTCATACACCTCAAAAAACCCAACAATAACATGCATAGGTTCTTGAGTTTCATTTAGAGAGTTGATTACCAAAGCAAATTTGTTCATGCCACCTTTAAACATCCATAATCAAAACTTGTAGGAATAACTGTTGCATTCGCAAGATTTGACAAGACATGCGAGTCTATACAACTTTGTGACCATAGTAGGAAGCACTCCTCCACAATTGTGAATGAGATGAAAATCCAACATGAGGGCATGAGCATAAGAATAACTTTCATAGCCAAATGTTCACACAAGTGGAAAGGACCTTATAGCACTTGAGGATATTGTATAAAATCTTCAAAAAACTTCTATTTCACCTCATCATGTTGTTTGTGAAGATTTGTGGCCCCACAAACTTTCGTCACCACACTACAAATTACACAACCTTTTTTTCTTACTTCTTAAGTGTGATTTGCATAAATCACCTTCATAATAAGCTACAATTTTCTAGCAACAAGCAACATGGGGTGCACACACTCAACATATGTCCTCATAGGACTAACCACATTAATTTTGTTGTATTGATAAGCCCCTTCTTAAGAATATATCTCTAGGGAAGAACATTACAAATTGCTTGTTCCAATCTTCAAATAATGCATGGGCAACATCTTATGGTTTACAAAGTTAAGAAGTAGATGGTCATTAACAAAAAAAAAAAAACACCCCAACAAATAGATCCATGATTAACATGCAGTTTCCAAATTGTAACTCAATGAACTTTTAGAGCTTCATTGGTTGCATAGCCTTTGTTGCTTCAACATTACCAAGTTCAAGATACACATTTTCAACATCTAACAAGTTGTTAACAATGTGTGTTAGTCACATCAAGGAAGTTATTGTCAACTTTATCCACACCTTCAACAACAACCTACCTTTTGCCATCACACAAGGAAAAAACTAACCACAACAAGGACCTAAGCACACCTCCCCTCACTAGTTCAAGACAAAACTCTGAAATACCAAAAAAAAAGGCAAAATGGCTCACCTATTGCAAAATATAGAATTGCAAGCAAAAGTGCAAGTGTTGAACTTTCAATGCCTCTCAATACCATGTTTATTAGAAAGTCACAATGACATGGATTTACAACATAATCACCTTGGTGCGGAAAACATAATTGCAATAGCAAGAGTTTGAAAGCTCCAAGTTCATATTGGTATGAGCACAGGAACACGCAACACATGCACAACAATTGGGAGCTTGGATTTGCTAGGAATACACAACAAATTAATTCTCCCAAATTGCAAGCAGTTTGCCCAAGGAAAAATTCACAAATGCACACAAAAACATTTGCAAAACCACAAGAGATATTGTGAGCTAAAAACCTTACACCAATGAAAAAATGTGACATTGATTCAAACCTAAGAAAATCGCTGAGGAGGCTACCACTACATCAACTCAATTGACATTCATCATTGTGAAGAAACAATGATGTTTACCCTACCATTTTGTTATTATTTGTAGATGAGATGCACATCTAAGGCAAATGTAAATACATGTTAGGTCATTTGTAGATATGCATCTATAAGAAATAACACCAAATTTTAGACGTTGCACAACTTCAAGATATGGTTCTATCCATGATTCTATCCATATTGATCAACTTGCATGTTGATATTTGATGTTAAAGAATAATTTAAAAACATTGATTAGCACCTATGAGATTTTATTCTCCCTTTTAATTGACCAATTTTCATGTTTAATTGAATGTTAAGCACACATACTAGATATTATTCTTCCTTTTAACAAACCAATATTCATGTTGAAGATGTTCACCTTGTAGACCAATTGGTAGGCCTTGTTAATTCAATAGACTTAATAGTTGATAACACCAAGGAGTGAGCAAGGTTTGATAATGTAACCACCCATAGTTGTCGAAGACTAATTATGCATTTCTACCAATTGGGGTTTTCCTTTCTTAAATTGATCATAAATATAATCCAAACAATGTGCTAAGCATGAGTACAACTTTTAGACATTAAAGTTATTTATAAAAAATCTTTATTTGGGTTTGATGCTGATCCTCACTAAACTCATTCATCTTCATCCTTGCTTTTGAGCTATCCATAAAGCTCATCAAAGCAAGGATCACTATTCAAAACTAAAGGTGAGCTCCCACAAGTAACGATCTTAATTTCTTTTTTAACTAAGTTATGATCCATCTAGGTTATGGCTACATAGATTAGGAAACTATTTCAGTAGGGGGATAATTAGATTAAGGCCTACCTAACTCTCTATTTATTTAGAGGGTACTCCCTTACCTAGCCATGGGCTACCTAATTACTTACTCACCTACCTAAAACCTACCAAGGAACCTACTTAAAAAGTTATTTAGGGAGCTACCTAAGTTAGGGGATATTTAAGGACTATATAAGAGGTTACATAAAGTTTACTTGAGGTTCTGTAAGGAGCCTACTTAAATAACCTAGGGGGTAACTTAAGGACTATCTAAAGACCATCTAAACCTTAAAGACCATCTAAAGGTCTATTTAAATCATGAGTTTTAAAAGATAAGGACTGTTAAAAACTTACATAGAACTATTTAGGGTGCTACATAAGGGTTATATAGAGACCTACCTAAATTAGAGGATACCTAAAAGCTACTCAAAGAATTAATAAGGTTTACATAAAAAATATGAATCAATTCTAAGTAGCTCCCTATGTAGGCCATATGTAACTTCTTTTTGCAATATAAATAAACATTAAGTAGCCTCTTAAATAACCCTAACTTAAGAAATCCCTAACTAGTCCCACAAGTAGGCTCTATGTACCACCTTAAGCAAGCTTCAAATATCCCATAACCTAAGTAGGTCTTAGGTGTCTCCCTAGTTAGCATCCTAAATAGATGCTAAATACTCCCATAAATAATCTTTGGGTATCCCATAACCTAAATACATCCCTAGCTGTCTCCTTAGGTAGCACTCTAAATAGTCCCATAAATAATATTTAGGTATCCCATAACCTAAATAAGTCCCTAGGTGTCTCCCTAGGTAAGGTCCCTTGGTAGGCCCTAAGTATCTCCCTAAATAATCCATAAGTATCCTCTAACTTTAAAAAAATCCATAACTAACCCCTTAGGTAGGCTTTATCCCCAAGTCTCCCTTAAGTATCCATAACATAATAGGCCCCTATTTAGATAGGTAAATGCAAGCAAAACACAAAGAAAAAAACAAAAGAAACAAAAAATACTCAAATCATCTTAGGTTAAGGAATTTTTTAAAAAAAATCAAATTTCTCCTCTATTATTCACATCTACTTCAGGGTTAGACCCCTAAGGTCTAGACTGATAGTACCCACTTGGAAAAAGAGGTTGGTATTAACTAGTGCATCAAGATCTGGTAGATCTAAACCACATATTGACTTCTTGGCATAACAATAAATCCAACAAAACTCATGTTGTGTTTAAAAATCCCACCACAAAGAAAGAAAGAAAGGGCAATGATCTTCCTGATGACTTAGGTGGAACCCTAAACACCACCCAGCCACAAAGCAGGAACAAAAATACCACTGCATGGAAGCAAAAACAGAGTTGAAAGTAACCAGCCTACCAACCAAAATGAATGGAGATGCAAAGTACTTCATTACACAAGCTTGTTCTTATCTTTAACAATTAGGAAAAAAAATCATAATCTCCTATATACCAACATTTAAACAAGTTGATAGAATTACAGGTTTACAAGGTTGCAAGGTTACTGGAAGACAGTAAAAAACGTTGAAGAAGATTTTGGAGTGCACAAAGAAGATGGGTTGTGGTGTCGTTCCTTCTCTGTGACCAGTTCAATGTCAGCTTTCTAACCAGTTCCATGTCTTAATATGTTCAATCTAGAATCGTAAGGATCGGGCCTTATTTATATCAGTAGCCAAGTCCCTATGGTGCTCAAATAACTGGGCATATAGCGGGGAGACTAATCTAGCAGCAGGGCCAAGACCTTCTCTAGCATAGGGTGGTAATGAATGATTAGAGAAACTTGGATCCTTTGGAGCTTCCTCTCGTAGTTTTTTCTGCATTAAGAGTTGGTCAGCAAACCATGATAATCGCTCATCATTTGTTTGCTGTAGAGATACTTTCTCTCCAGATGTATTCCTCATCACTGCTGGACTTTTCAATAATTCGTCACTGCATTGAATCAAATCCCTGATGTTTTCTTGTGTTGTACAGTCCATGACATACGTCTTCTTTGGAAGCCCTGACATCTGTTGTCAATCACACCACCCCTGGTTAGAGAATGACATTGAGGCTACTGGTCTCTATTGTCTAAAGAGCCTTCTCTGAGGACGACTTGCTTAGAAATGTTTCAACCATCCACATAGACAGGAGTCTAAGAAATGACACACAAGACTAGTTTTGGAGATCTTTGGAGATCCCCAACCAAGGGACAAAGGGCACCATGGGCAACCCTCGTAGAGTGACATACAAACAAGATTCAATATCTTACAACAGTTGGAGTGAACAGAAAGAATCTGTACCTGGATTCGGAGATAATTTTCCTCACACTTGTGGCCAGCATAGGCAGTAGCTAATTGATAGTCAACTGTGTCTGCAGAGTTTTGAAAGTACTGATCAGGACAATTCACTGTATGTGTGCACAAGAGATCCTAACTGTACACAAATGACCAGATTATTCAGTGTTAGGCTACAATTTGATGCTAGGGTACATTGAATATGTGACACAAGTACCAGATGCTGCATTTTATTTAGAGCTAAGAAGTAAACATTTGCCTAGAACAGTTTAGAGCTCATGTTTACAGCAATCTCATACAGCAAAATGAAAAACTTCCCTGTGATCAATTGAGGCAAGAGTGCCTACCAGCTGTGCCATCCATCATGATATTCATAATGGGACGAACCCAACCAGTCATTCCCCACTTTCTGGCTCTGCTTAACTCATGTGTTTTGTCCATTTGGCCTGCTCCTATGGATAAGATCTGCACCATCAGAATGAAAAGAATAAGAATTTTTGGTACACAATCATGCATTGCAAACAAATGCAAGATAAAACTTTCAGCTGAGCAGGTCACATTCCCAGACTTGAAATAAAAGAATCAAGAGGAGTGTTTAATGGAGGACTCCTTTGTCATAGAACTGGAAATTTCACAGTACAACTTGACCACTTGGCCACAGATAAGGCAAACCTCCAAACAATAAACAATGAAACGTCCAACTGGAATGCTCTGCCTTAAACATCCAGTCCATTATTACCAATGATTAAGAAGCAAAGAATGTAGAAGATTCCAGTAAGGGGAATCCAGAGGCTTAGAAGTTATGGAGTTGTGATTGCTCATAAGGTCGGGTGGTGTAATTAGCTCAATTTAAGATCTCCAAGATTAAATTCTTGATTCCAGGAATAGTACCTATAATTATGATAGAAATCTACACCAGAAAGGGAATGGAACATATACCAGAATGTCTTGAAGACTGCTGGTGTCTGGAAACTCATCATTGTTGCTCAATGCATGAGTGGTGGCAACCAAAGCCTGCAAACATCAAAAGTATCAGTTGCAGAACAGGTTTTCTCAGAGCACTGAAGTAGGCATGACCTGACACAGAAGACAAAAAATAGACATTCCCATAAAGTTGGTATGCTCTACTCTGACTCAAAATGAGCATGAGAAGACTCTGCATGGAATTAGCTGACATAATGCTCCTCTCCAAAGTTATGTACTTGCTGAAGCTGGAGGCCCTGATGGGTCAGAATTTCCTACTGCAGAGAATGCTAGTGTCTTAATCACTATAGTCATCTGCACAATGTATACAACCCTCTCCAATTCATCCAGGTCCATTTTACATGACTTAACACCAGGTGCTCATACTCTTAAATCCAAATCCTAAACTGTAGACCTTCCAAAAATCAGACATGCACAGTTCAATGCACATTTACCAACTTGGAACACGTGCTTTTGACTGAGGACAGTGTTCTAACCCAGTAGTCAACTGATAACTTGATCCAGAACTGGATTGAACTTGTGGATATACAGAAATATAAACCTAGATAAATCATTTTATTTAGAGATACATATGAATCACCCATATGAGCTTATAGCTGAACCTGGTCATTGGGATGAGGGATGGACTTGGGAAGAGAAGCCATGAAATCTTTGATGGCATAACTAGAGTGTGACAACTGAATCTTGCATTTACAATACAGTATCTCCAAGCCTTCAGTTTGGGGTTCAAGGTCAGGCAATCAGGCAGGAGTGCTGACCGGGTTATTTTGGATTGCACCTCCATCAATGAGAGTGCCATTGACTGTACCATCAACTGAGGTGACATAAGCAGGTGGAAAATAGGTTGGTGCTGCTGCAGTTGCACGACACACCTCCCATAGTCTTCACACCATAGCAATCAGCATCAAAGAAATTCAAATGTGTAAAGCTTCTCAATTAGCTGCCTCAAGTACAGATTTCACTGCATGCATGAACACACTCCAAATGCATGTATGCTGAAGCAGAAAAAATTCCAGAGAAGCTCCTCTACCTTGAACTGGTTTCAAAACAAGGGTAGAGAAATGGATAAAGAAAGCTAAAATGCTGAATAGATTGGACTGCATCTAGTTATTTGATTAGTGACTCAATGCATAAGCTGATGGCTAAGTACCAGAGTTATGCCAAAAAATGTGTCCCAGTAAATACTATCAAAATGACCACAAGCTACCCTACTAACAAGAACAGTAATTTGAAAGGCACAAATCAGACCTGAAGTTACGGCTTGGGTCTTTCATGGCAGCATGTCGCATGAAGAAGAATGGGGTGGCCTTTGAGATGTCAAACGAGGTGACAACAATTGGTTTAAGTGTGTCGAGCAATGTAAGTGCCTCTCCATTCCTAACTGTGTAAAGCTTCAGGAGATTCTCAAAACGCCGGGCTGAGTACTTGGGACGGTATAACTGGCGCAAGGAACCATGGAATGGGTCATACCACCGTGATTGAAATATGTACTTCCCATGCTTTTGGTAAAATTCACAGCACCCCTCTGCTGTAAACAGAGGTTCACCTTTTTCATCTGGGGTGACTAACATTGTTGATAACACTGCTCCTGTACTTGTCCCTGAGAAGAGATCAAAATAATCAGCTAAATGCACCTTTGCAGTTCCCACCTTTGCCTGTGAAAATGAACACAATTCAGAAAAGAGTTCAATGTTAGGTTTCATGCCACTGCACTGCATGGATTCATCTATTTGCACTATGATGCAGCTTGCGGATCAATTGTACCACTATTATAGTAGTGTGTCCTATTTAGAAAAAGCACAACATGGAACAGCTTGTGTATTGCCCCTACAATAGAGCACTTGGAACTATAAATGCCTGCAAAGAGGATATAAGAGCAATTCAAGAGTTGACCTGAATCAAGTGTTCAAGACGAGTAAGGATCCGGGCAGCTATGAGACCACGCATTCCACCTCCATCCAAACTTAGTATGCAAAGCTTCTTCTGATTGGCTGGACGACCTTGACCAACCGGAAGATCTAAAATATCACTATCCCATGCCTGCAATGCTGTTGGAGCTTCCAACCTGTTGCCATCAACTGGCCTTAACTTCTCGGCATCAAGCCAATGGATGCCCATTGTATCATAGCTCGATAATCGAGAAAGAGCTCCCTCTGATTCTGATTCCCTATTCATGTCTGACTCCGATTCCACTTCCTGGCTTTCATCTATTGAGCTTGCATGATAAAGTTTTGTTGAAGGGGGGGCATGCTTCAGGCGAGTGGGCTTAGGGGCAGGTCTCAGATTTGGTATGTTCAGCCCCATGGATGGTGGTAATTCAGCTCCCTCAGAGACCAAATCATTCATGCCTGGACAAGCACCAGGCAACATTTTACTACAAGTGTTTTCTCATCAACACTAGGAGAGAATTGGAATTATGTAAGCAACCATGGAAACATCTGGTTCTTAACCTCTCAACTCTATGCTTACACACATTTTTTTATTCAAAACATATTGTTCCTTATGGTTGGAGGAACAACACTTTACTCTTGAGCTATTTGTGTTACCCATCTTTGACCACATGGAAACTTGTTTGGGAATCTCTGGATCTATGCTATGCTGGGAATCTCTGGATCTATGTTAAATGCAGGGAATCTCTGGATCTTTGTTAAATGCTGGGAATTTCTGGATATATGTTAATGCTGGGAATCTCTGGATCTATGTCATGCTGGAAATCTCTGGATCTATTGTATGCTGGGAATCTGTTTATCTATGTAATGCCCTGACTCAATCTGTAAAGACAGTTCTGCTGTCACCAAGAAACAAGCAAAAAACTGCAATACCTTTAGGAGGGCTTTGAGAGCAAGATAAGCAATATATGTTATGCTGGCAATCTATGTTATTCTGTGAATCTCTGGATCTATGTTATGCCCTGAATCAATCTGTTAAGGTAGTTCTGCTGTCACCAAGAAATAAGCAAAAAACTGCAATGTCTTTAGGAGGGCTTTGAGAGCAGCATCAGCAATCTAAATTTCAAAAAAAGTCTCTGTACAGACAGGACAAAGTGATCCAACTTGATTAGCTAGCAGCTCTGAAAAAATCCATTCACCCAATGATATAACACAATAGATTCTTCACCAAGACAGGATGCAAATCTGCATTTCCCTTAACCAAACCATGAAATCCTTTCGCGTGTAAACTACATGAGCTGTGCATGGAATAATAACCTGTGTCTGGAATTCTAAATCAAGCCCTAAAACAAAATTGAAGAAGAAGGAGCTTGTACCCGGTGTGCCTCGCGGTACAAACACGAATATGACGGCCTCATGATTTTTTTGCAACTGCCGTGAGAATATTTCATTTCGGCTCTGAGCACTGACCTGAAGAATTCAGGCAGATTTTTTATCGAAAGAAATTTCAGAGTAAAATTATGTCGACATACCATGAATTAGGCGTGGTGTTTCTTCCTCACAAAGATTTGACGCCGTCCGCTCCATCTTGAAAAGCCCTTTATGCAGCTGCTCTCCAATCCAATTGCGCTCTTCTTCAATCGAAATGACCAGGGGAAGAAAACGAAAAAACGAAAAACAAAAACTGTAGCTTACTTTACGATCTCTTAAAGGTCACGACAGAAATCCGAGCAACTCCATCTGCTGCGAAAGAAAGAGTCTGAGAGGAGGCGGCGCTTCGCAAACACACGTATTCGACAAATTCAAATTGCTTGCCAATACCTCCTTGTTCCCCATGGTTAACGACTAGACCTACAAGAACGAATAATCGACTCCAAGAAACAAAGCACACACAAACAAACACACACACACACACACACACACAGCAGAACACCCCAGACGCACAATCACAAAACGAGGGATCAACAAAACCACACGGACTGACAGTTTCTACCGAGTCAAACGCAACAAACAATACATCGATTGCGAAAAGAAGAAATCATAGAGAACAAGAGAAACCCGTGCACAAGTATTATCTCAGCTCTGCGTGAACACAACAACTGCCAGACTGATCTGATCCAGCAGCAGCATCGGGCGAAGCAGCAGGAGCAGAAAGACGCGAAAGCACGAAGAAGACTGCAGCAACGGATTCCCCCGTCCGTCGCGAAGAACCCTCGACGAGTCCAGAACGTAATAATTAGCCTACTTGAATCCCTGTAGAATCTACTTTGTGACGCCACTAAAGTGGACCATGAAAAAAGGCCTAGACAGGTAGAATCCACTTTGTGACGCCACTAAAGTGGACCAGGAAAAAAGGCCTAGACCGGAAAATAATAAAAGTTGGTTAAATGGCCATTTAAAGTGTTTTGTTTTTCATATTTCCCATGTTGCCCAGTTGGCTACCTAGTGGGCCCTTCCTAGTGGGTCCTTTGGTCGCCAATTTGGCTACATTAAAATAAGAGTTTGTCAAAATGGTTAGTTATTTGCAAAATAAGGAAAGAAGATTTAAGTGATTGCCACCCTCTTTTTTAAAAGTTCTGCATTAATGAGACAACTTTGATTTTAGTAGGTGTATGGGTAACAATGAATAATTAATATTTTTTTCATTTGCTAGATTGCATTTATTTTTTAGATAGATAGATGACTTGAATTTTTTTAATCTTGAATTATGAAAACCCTGATGTGAGGGAATCGAACTCTAACCAATTTGGTCCTACCTTGTATAACACATGTCGGATCTACATATACATGCAAAATTAGTGGATGACAATAAATAAATAAAAGGTTAGTATAAAGTAGTTTCTACAACCTTTAAGAATCAAGATTCATGCCATGTTGTAAGGATGTCCATTGTCAAGGGCCAATGCTACAACAACGAAGTTTCCTATAAAATTGAATAGGATTGAAGGCAAAGTGACCACAACCACATATACAAAACCCACCATAAATTTAAATTATGACCAAGAGCTTGAAATAAAAACCTCAAAAAATTGCACCAAATGACAAACCAAAAAACTTAAGAAAAAATGGTATGCTACATACCCATTGCCCATCTACAAAATAAAAACAATGTTTCCCAATATCAAAGTTATACATCAATTGCATATAAACTATGGACACAACCTTCCACTCCTTAATAGTTCAATCATAATAAAAATTCTCAAAAATATAAAACTTTTGAGCAAACATTTAAATGACAACAACATGCAAATGAATAGTTAACCAATTTTTGACTTTGTCTTTTATAAAACTCAATGTATTGAAACATCTTTCATCTTCTGTAGAACCAAAAACTTGCATAACTACAATTTCAATCAATTTGATGTATTTTGACATCCTTTACACAATAATTTAAGATGTGAATTATTGCTTTCACAAGTGTATGAGGTTTAACCATTGCATGCTTGCAATTATTTTACATTGTCGAAACAAATAAATATCATTGCATATCAAGATGCATATCCAAAGTTGTAAGGTCCAAAACCAGTAAAATCCCAAGTCTAGTGTTGATGTTCGAATCTCAAGTATTAACCAAAAAAGAATCTTAATTTGAAAATGATGCAATGTGCAATGTGCATCAATGGTCAACCACACCCAAACCATCAATCAATTATCAAAGTTCAAAGTCCAAATTTGTTAGTGGTCACAAATTACAACATTTAATGCCTAGGTCATCACATTTAGATGTTGAGGTCATGGAGGTTGCTAGTACAAACCAAGATTTTCACAAAGTTTTATTGTCCTACCTGACATTTTTGGCTCATTATTGTTGTAGATGGTTGCCAATCCACTTAATTGACAATTTTTTTATTAATTTTTTTTTATAGAATTGTGATATCAAAAATTTGACAAAATTTTGCAAAAAAAATTCTTTTTTCATATTTACACTAAAAAGACAAAGAATATTTGGTCAAAATTGTTGAAAAAAATCATTGGTAGCATGCGTCATTGGCTAGCCTCCCAAGAGGGATTTAGCATCATATGGCAAGAATTAGAATTTTTAAAGCCTGTGTCTACATGGTAAAAAAGCACTAGTTAAGAAAATGCTACCAAACTAAAATCAGAGTCCAAATATGATGAAAAATGTTCCCCCCCAAAAAAAATGGAAGAAAAATTCAGAGAAAAATAAATAAAATTATGAAAGAATATTCTCTTTTTATTTTTCTCATTTTGGTGAAACTTCTCGCCAAAAATAAAAGCTGGAGAAGCAGCAGGTGGGTACCACACTCTGGCCCATGGGGGGCGGGGGCGGGGGCGCTTACAATTCCACGTAGTACTAGAATCCCCTGGAGAATCCCACTTGAGACGCTACGAAAGTGGGCCAAGACCCGAGAAATAATAAAAGTAGTTACGTGGGTGCATTCGGAGTAGGTGGTACGGGCTTTTCATTCCACGTAAGACTAGAATCCCCCTGTAGAATCCACTTGGAGACCTACGAAAGTGGACGAGGAAAACAAAAGACCCGAAAACTAATAGAAGTTGTTAAGTGGGTGCATTTGGGTCGGTGGGTTAAGTTTACATTCCACGTAATTACTCTAAAGTTCCACTCTAGACTCCACTTGCGACGCTACCAAAGTGCCGCCAGGGGCAAAATCCAAAGTTGTTAAGTGGGCTAATTTGGATTTAAGTGGGTTTCGGTTTACATTCCACCCCACTTTTTAACTGGGATTTCCCTCGCCCTAGAATCCACTCGTGACGCTACAAACCCCAATTAAATAAAGTGGGGCCCATGAGGAGTACGTGGCTTGGGGTTATTTCCACGTGGAAGATAGCCATTCGTGACAACCCGGGGTTATTTTTGCTGCTTTACAAACACCACGTGGCAGTGGACCTGGGGATTGGGAATGGGGCAAAAAAAGTGGGAGATCGTGGCCGTTAGATTTCCCATTTTGGAGGTAGTAAGTGGACTGGCGATCATCCACAAGAGGAATTTAGCCAAATTTGGCTACAGGTCGGTCAGAGAGAAAAGTTAGAAAAGTTTTGAAGCTCGACATGCCAAAACGCCAAAATCTTGTGGTCTAAATATCGCAATTTCTACTTTTTTATTGGTCTACGAAATATGGCGAATTTGGGCCATTATTTCCAACAAAATCCTTTGTACAAGTCACAGCCCTTTTTTTTTGATCGCCAAGTGGCCAAAAAAAAAGGGGCGAATTTCTAGGGCGGACTTTTCTTTTTACAAGCATTTTTTTTTTTCGCGTCTGAAAGGAAAAAGGACCCTTTTTAAGTTCATCCAGGTGTCATGTTATCCCACGTGGCTAAATCCTTTTGGGGGTTTTTTCGCAATGGGTGTTGGATGTGGGGTTTGTAATTGTAAGAATGTCAGCCATATCTGCAAGTAGAATGTCAGCAGAATCTACAAGTGTGAATTTTACACACTCTTGAAATGCACATCTTGGACATCTTTGCTCTGACAATTTGGAATTAGTGGGACTTGGTATTGTGCCATGTGGACCGAGAGAGAGAGAGAGAGAGAGATCAGAGTTCCAATTTAGGGTTTTATGGAATGTGGGTGAAATGGAGCAGATGAGAAACAGCTAAAGTGGATCTCAAGCAGTTGGCAACAGGAGCTGTCTGTTTGTCTACCAAGGCTTAAAACATTTCTTGGGTTGCAACTAAATGATGATGGTCTTGGAGTTAGTTTGTTGTTGGGTGTTGCAAATGCAGACAGTCATGTTGGGTAACTGATCACATACAAGGGGGAGGCAATTTGGGGACAATGAAAGTCTTCCCAATTGCAAGCTTGTGATGTTCAAGTTTCAAATCAAGTAAGTTCTCTCATTGTAATGCCATCTCATGGAATGTTCTATGTTCAACATGTTGAAATTTCTGGAAATAATATAATTAGTGTCAAAGCTACAAAAGTAATAGGGTAGTTTGATAGAACCTCCCACATATGAACTAGGAATGCATGTAGTTGTGTGATAGGTGTTGTGATTTTTGGGGTTAATATGCAATGTATCAAATAAAAGTAACAAAGGCATAGAGTAGTTTGACAATGTTATCAAAGATAACTAGGAATTTGAGTGATAATAGCTTTCCAAGCTTTTTGTAAGCAATGGTAATGTTTTGTTGTTGACAAAGACTTGGTGAGGACATTGACTAGCATGTTGTCTATTAAGACATTTTAAAAAAAACTTGAATCGCCTCACAAGGGAAATGGCATTGAGTGCTCTTGATAAAGCAGAATATTAAACAAGCTAACCATAACAAGGGCTAACTATTCACAATAATATGCATGAGGTTGCCCATTGCTTGTCAATATGGATTTAAGTGGCATACATGATTTATTTAAGTCTTCTTATGTTCTAAGACCATCATATTTCTTTAACTTCAACTCAAATACCACAATTGTGTGGATTGGGTTTGAACTAGCCATATTTTATATCATTGCAATACCTTAATGTGATGATATTCCACTTGACAAAAGATTATCCACCATTCCATTTGATTGTGAATAATTTGGTTAATGATTTAAAAATGTATTTTTCCTTCACCAACTTTTTATATTGACTTCAATCCTTTTAAATCTTTAGAAAAGAAATGTGGTTCAAATTGTTAATATCACACCTGAAAAGATTGGCATAAAATGAAATCCATTGATACCCTTTATTTGCACCTCTAGCACCTTAAAACCCCCAAAACTTTTAGTCATAATTTTTATTTTCTTGCATTTAAATATTTTTTCAAGATTTTTACAACAAATGTGAAAATGATATGGTGAGTTTTATCTAGATTGGAAAATTTTGAAACTTGGCCTAATCAATCTTTCAAAAAAAATCAAAAAATGATTTTATATTTGGTGATTACTTAAAATATTTTAATACCCATCATAAAGTATGATTTTTAAAATTATATTTTAAAAATGAGGTTACAAGCTTATTTGGGCTATTTAAAATATATATATGATGAAAAAGACCACAAATGACTAATTGGAATTATTATAACATTTATTGCACTATATTTGTTGTGCATTGTTGTGTGCCAATAATTAGAAATGATGCAATTTTAAATTAACAAAAAATAATCTAAAAATAAAATGGATAAATATGGATGTCCACTTTGAGTGTTTTTAAATAATGATTTTAATTTTCTCAATCGTAATTTTTTTAAAGAATCAAAAGAATGGATTAAACAATGCAATTGATTTCAAAAATTATAAAAATAAAAATATTTTACATTTATATTTAGCAATTTATATTGGATACATTTGATTAAATAACAAACCATATGAATATTTAAATTGTTTAAAAATTCATTTCAAATGTGGACCTTTACTTGGGGTTACGAATAATAAAAACCTAAGTGAATACAAAATCAACAAAATGGCCCCAAAAAATGTCCTTTTCTTTTTAAACTATTCAAATTTTCTTACTTACATTTTATCCATATAATGTTTTTTGTTAAATAATGAAAAGAAGGTCATAAACTCCTTTGTCCTAAAAGTACTACCCAACCATGAATAAACCTTTACGTGTTTTTTTTTTTTTTTGCATGAAAATATAGGTGAAGAATGATAATAATAAAAGCAAAATTACATTCACCAAAATTTGGGACAATTATTGTATTTGCTTAACATTTTGATCACCAAATGCATTTTTTTTCATTTGTAAACCATTTAATATTATTTTTGAGTGTTTTCATCAAAGAAATATTGGCAATGAAATAGGAAAATAATCTTAACAAGGCACATGATTTTTATTTCTGCATTTATTAATTTGATAATTTTTTTGAATAAAAAAATGAGGTTTTATGGTTGTTAAAATTTGGGATCAAAATGTATATAATGTATCATGTGTACATTGAAAAAATTTAATTGTCTTTATAATTTGATCATTGAATCAAGATTAATTTTGAGTTAAATTGGATTTTGAATTGCAAAAACTATGGACATTCCAAAAAATTTACTCAAATTTTGAATTGTAGATTTCAATTAAGATTCAAGTTTATTATGCATTGTTATAAATTATAAATAAATATTTTTGCTAGAAGTGGTCCACTAAGAATGTGTTTTCATTCGTTTGAATTATTTCCAAATCCATGCCCATAAACATGAAAATTGGGATTATATAAAGTGAAAGATGATTTTAAACCATTCATTAGAGCCAACCAATCAAAAAATAGTCTCTTTTTTCTTTAATGTTTTAGAAGCATTAGAACCTTCGTCCTATGCACATTTATCAACATTATTGGCCTTTTTTTCCCATCAAATGATTATATTTCATGCAAAATATAATGTGCATGCTAGTTCGTTCTAGTGATGAAAATTTTGAGGAACTAGTATATGGGTGGTTTTTTATAATCTTTCTTAAGCTCCTTATTGATTTTGCATAATCCTTTGTATGGTTATCCTTAGACAATTTCAAATACATTTCCAAGTATAACTACTTCACTTCCTTCCTAATAATTACCTCTTATCCTTCTAACTACTTTATTCCTATCCTAATAACTATCTCTTATCTTTATAACTATTTCACCCCTTTCCTTATTCACCAACATGGATATGAAAAGGCAAATTAACACAAGCCTTTTCATGTCCATGATATTTATATTAATTGAAACTAAATTTGACATTGACATAAACAATTATTTATGTGAATTATTGATAATCATATGGGAACATAAATCAACATTGGTAGTGTGTAGCAACATGGAGCCCAAGTTAATGTTAGCGGAATTGGTCTAAAGTTGTAAAACAATTTGAGTAATTTATACACCAAATATAAATTTATGATGTCTTTGTATAATAAAACTTTAGACCATGAGAAAAACCATGTCCCAAAAGATGAACCTTGTACTAATATTTTACTTTTGTATTAATTTTGAACACCCACTTAGAGCTTTTTTTTCTTCTCAAAACTAAACTTATGAAATCCATGTTTTGTGTTGATTACCATTCACAAGTTCAATTGTAATGGTTGTGCGTCATTCATGTGTCTTAATAAAGTCTCAATTATCACAATATGATCATTAAGAATACCATGTTCAATTAAAGCTTTGTGGCAATGTTCATTAGATTTGGTCATGGTTGTTTTATTTTTCATTGTTTTAATTGAATGAAATGTTGGCCCAACTTTTCTTTCCAAATGCACTTACAATGGAGATGAAGGAGGTGGTGATTTACTTTTAATTAATAAAAAACCTTCATACATTGGCAAATGGTGTTCAATTGTATCACTAAAAACTTACAAAAAAAAACTACACATACATTCTTTTGTTATGGAAGGACAAGGAAAAACAATGCAAAATTTGAACTCAATCCATAACATTTTGGTTTTTCAAATAGATGTATCAATTCACACTTCCAACAAAAAAACAATCTAGAAGGATTATTCCCAAACCACTAAAATCAAATGTAGTCCTATGTTTATTCCCATGCTTATAAGAAAATCCTCCCTATTGTTTGTTCTTATGTCCTAAATCCACATGTTTGAACATAAACAATTTGATTGAAAAGAAATCTTGGATCAATATTCTCAAAGTTTAGGACTTTGGATTCCCACTCCACCCATGATTCACCCACACCAATGAACACATACAAGAATAGCTCAATTGAAATGTTTTGTTTTCATAATTCACCTATTATAGACATAATGAACACCATAATCCCATGCATCTAATATTGGCCAATTATGGATTAAACATTATTCAACAAATAAAAACCCCTTGATTGATTGACCAATGATTTCCCAATTCAACTTAGGTACAAATTTTCTTTCACATGATAGCTAAACCATTCCTAGAATTCTCAATTTTTAGAGCTTTTTCACAATTGGATCCAAATGGTTCTTTTTTTCTCATCATTTTCTAATTTTCCTTTTTTTTAATGAGCAAAGTTTCACACAAGGTACAAGGATAGTGTGACCAAAACCATCTCCTTGCTATAACCTACTTATTTTTTACAAACTTGATTCCTCATAAATGACTATGCACATCAAACACAAGATTAAAGTTTAAACAAAAAAAACTCCTTGAATCTTCATGCCCACCCAAGTCTTTGGTAGCTCCAATTATTCTTGAAGTTCCAAGCTTCACACCACATATTGGCCATTACATTGTTTTGATGTAGTTTAACAATTCAAATCCATGTGATGTTTCATACCAAATGCATATTTCTTTTAGAACCTACAAAATGACAAAAAGACCAATGCACATCACCTTTGTCAAGATCCACTCATAAGAAAAATGTTCCAAAATGAAAAAACCATAAATAATCATTTCCATTTCCAATAAAACCCCATGGCGCTTGTTCCTTTTTACAAAAATATATTAATGCAAACATATAAACTGTAATTGGGTTCCATTCACATTATAAACCCAAATGCTTTATTTTTGTTTCACACAATGTTTTCAATTAAATGAAATTGTGTGAAAACATCCAAAGTTTTTTCATTATTGAACATTATATGATTTTTCATTATGTAAAAGCTTCACATTTTGAATATTCAAGAAGCAAATTATATTGATGATGAGTTTATTTGTTGATTTGTAAGTGGGATCATGAAACAAGATTATTTATAAATGTAACATGTGAAATATACAAATTATTTTGAAAAAGAAATCAATAATGTTTGTCACTTGTGTATTGTTGGATACAAAAAATATGGTTATCATTTAATGTCAATACAAACAATTTCTTTTGCACTACAAGTTTTAGAAACTACAATGATTCAACATTGAAAATACCATGCCACCATTACATGAAAGATTGCCTGCCTATATGGTTTTCTTTGCACTTAATTATGCACAATATGACATATGTGCACAACTTAATTGTTGCATATTATCATGCATTTAAGGTTGAAATGATTATTCAAGACACATGCATGAGATATAATTGGTGTGAAACCATGAATTATCACTCTTTATTAGCCTCATATTTAAAGAAATGAAATCCACCTTGCATCCTAGTACATGCTCACAAATTTATTTCATATGTCCTTGTGTTAAAACTAAAACCCTAGTGTCCTTCAAAAAGTATTTCATCTTTGTAAACATTATTTATTCCACAAAGAAATTGGGAAATCTTGGATAAATGTGTTTCTCTAATGTGTATTTGAGTAAATTTGCTAATCTTTTGAAAAAAATTGTCAAACTTTCTATATATAAGAAATTGAAAATATAAACCATGGTTCTAATTCATCACAAAAACTATTATTACTCCAAATTTTAATGGCAATCCATTGAATCCATCAAATGGAAAAGGCAATGTGACAAAAGCTCTTTTTGTGAACTTACATATTGACCTAATTATTGATTTTGCACTCACAAGTACTTTATACAACATAATCTTCCCCCTTAACCTTTAAAATGCCTTACAAATTTAGAAGGTGCCTCAAAAGTGGTAGAATCAAAATGTGATCTAATTTTTTTGTATAATGTTTTTGAAAAAAACACTATACTTTTGAAGCAAGTCTTCCAAAACAACTATGCCGATCTATCAAATTTGTATGTTGAGGGCACCAAGGACACCAACAAATAATAAATGTTCAATTCAAATACATAAACATTAAATCAGTAGTTTAAAACTCTTTAATCCCAATATGTGACTATTCAAGTTCATATTCGAATGTTATACACATTGATGATAAAAGATTTTCAATCTTAGTATACTTAAAGTTGCTTATGTTTTAGTGTTACAACACATGCACAAAAAGAGACTTTCAATCTTCATATGTGATTACATTATGAAAAATAAGGTGATTGGCAACTGACCTTGCAATTACTCAAGGTCATTTATATTCAATCACTACAACACACCGATGAAAAAAACTTTCAATCTTAGTATTTGACTATTCAAACTCCTTCACATTTGAATGCTACAACACACTAATAAGAAGATTTACAAATGGTAGTACATCACCATGGAGCAACATGTTATCAACAAATCAAGAACAAGCACATCCATAAGATGTTTTTTGATGTGGTCACTTTTATTGACGTCTTTGATGTGGAAGGAGGCAATTTGTTTTCCAATAATGCAAGTTTAAAGTTACAACATCAACATTAAAAACATCTAAATGTTTCTTGCTAAGAAAAAATACAAATAACCAATTTGAATTTTTATTGGTTAGTTTGAGTTCAATTGCACAAGAACTTTGGTAGTCATAACCTCGTGCTTTTAAGTTCTAAGGTTTTTTTAATATTGTAATTGTTTTTGTGGATGTAAAATGAGGCAAGGCATGTGAAAGAAACTCAAAGTGAAAAGCTTATAAAATCTATCTTATCATGATGGAGAAGTTAATTCGAGATTTCATGCTCCACAAAGATAGCAAACTATGGATGGTGCGTTACAATTTCAACAAAGTTCATGAAGGAAGGCAAAGTGTACAAAAGTTTGGTATAGTTCATAAGTTGTGAGTTGATAGATCTGCACATGTACATGTATATTTTTTATTCCTACTTGTGTAAATTGTGATTCCCCTTAATTATTAATCAAGTGCTTCTTAAATTTAGAAGTAATTATAATATTGCCAAGAAAATTCATTCTTGTATCCTCTAATTTTACATTCTCCTTGCATGCACTTACTAGTTCTTAGCACCTTATTTCTTCCATTTTTTTAGGATACTCTTTTTGTGTTCTTGTTACATAGTGGTTTCAAATTAAATTTTGAGATGGCCTCCTAAGATTATGATTGGATTGGACATATTGAACCATTTGATACAAAATGACATCGCTAGTTAAAGTTATAACTTGAAGGCAAAGTGAGTGCCCTTTGTTTGGAGCTAAAGGAGGTGCATTAGCTTTTAATTGAATAGCAAAAAGTAAGTTACCAAAATAGTGCAAATTTCACCCTAGTTAAATTAGACACTTGTGGCCATCATGTAGTGGAGGGGCCAAAATTGTAGACATAATGAAAATCAAAGTACCCAATTTGGCTACTTTGTCCTTGAATACATTTTCATAAATTATGTTCAGCCCCATGCCTTAATAACATGCACCATTATGGGAATTTTGACAAACAAATTGGCCCAAAGAGGAAATTTAAGTGGAACGTCACAAATGTTGGTTGGTTACAGTTGACAAACAACAATTGTCAATGGAAATTGGATTTCGATAGTGGAACAAACATACCTTGGAGTGGTTTGTATGAGCAAATGGATGTGGATCAAATTCTAATTCAAATGTTATGACTTTGTGCATTTCATCATAATTCAACCAATACACACGAATTCTTGATTATAGAAGTCTAAAGCATAAATTATAGGAGGAATATGCTAGCAATGGGAGGACATAATGTGTGCATGAACATGTAGTTATGATTGTATGTGGTGATGCCCATTTTTGCATATTTCATGCATCTTGTATTGAGAAAACTCTACAATGTATGAATATTGAAAATTTGCATGCTAGCACAAGTATAAGGGTGTTGTGCATATGATTATGGGCTAATTGCGAGCTTCATATTTTGCATTATTAATGCATCTATACATACTTAAAGAAAGAAGTTGCATGTGGTAGCTAGGTGCATGTGTTTATAGGTTAACTACAAGCTTCACATTTTGAGTTTGTAATGCAATTATATATAATTAGAGAGAAAAATATTTGCAACAAAGAATATATGAACTTAGTTTTGGATTGTTAACTTGAAAGTAAGTTAGCAATTAGGTGGTGGTGAATTAAGTTGATAGTGTTGAAATTAAAAATATGGTGGACATTCCATTCTAAAGTGATCATAGGAGTTGAGTCAAAGGTTGATTTTTAAGGTGATAAGTAGACACTAAATAAGGTTAAAGGAGTCCACTAGCCATGAATGCCAACATTGCACTAGAAGGGTTCATGCTTGTATAATAGGGTGGGGGTGAAGTTGTGAACTTATGAAAACCTTGTTGATCCAATTTGGACCTTAACAACTTCAGGTACTTTGGGAGATATGTTGGACTATGAGAAACATTGAGTTAGATGTAACTTATGAATGATGGATTAAGTCAATCATGTGTTGGTGTTTGACAAATGTGATAATTGTGTGCACTAATCCATGCAAATATTTTGTGAATTTTAAATCATAAATTTCAAAGCAAGATTATATAAGGTCTATGCCAATTCCTACTTATAGAAATTCAACAATTGAAAATATTTTTCTTCTTTTGTAATATTAAAGTTTGTCAATTTTGGAAATGAATAATTGAAGTGGGTTGTTATTTTGCAATAAAATTATTATTAGTTTTAAACTTGGTGCCTTGCAATTAATTTTGGAGACATACTTTGACATCTAATTCCATCTTACAATAATGATTTACATGTAATGTTTATCGTTGAATTTTGGATCCAAAGTTCTTATAATGATATTTCAAGTGGAAATTTTGAAATTTATCCTTGATGTGGAGGTGTGTCACAACAACCTTTAATATGAGTTCTTTCACATGATTGTTTACCAATATTATGGTTGTGGTCCCAATTATTTAATCACAAAAGGAGAGTGGAGGTGGAAACACAAGTTCATGGACATGTGATGTTCTGTGTTTTGGTTAGTGCACAAGTGAATCAATCTTAACAAAATGGTAATATATATATAAGCATTTTTCTTTGCTTTTCATTTACTTCAACTCTAATAGATTTTAATGACCAAATTCTAGGTCCCAATTCATTAAATCAAACCCATCTTTGACTTGCATAAAAAGTAAGATCTTCATTTGTAATTCCTTTACCAATGGGGTATATAGGGACTCTTCTTTAATGCACTCAATATGTATGTGTGTATGACATGGTTATTATGAAATGATTACACATTTTTTTTTAGTAAATTCAAATTTTAATCCAGTATAAGTATATAATCACACTATAATGAGTGAATTAGACTCATTCCCATGTGCTTTTTATGGATTGGAACTTATCACATTTGATTAAACATGGTTTCCATGTTTTGGTTAAGGTTCGTAGGAAAATGATAGTGCCAACTTCAAAAGCTTAATTCACTTTGCATGAATTATTTAAATACATGTAATTAAAAAAATATTTATTCTTACATAAATCAAATGTGTACATTTCAACAAAGTAGACATTTCAAGTTGACATTTTAAATGTGTGTTTGAACTTTGGAACCTCTAATGATGTAACATATATTAAGTTTATCAAACATATTTTTTCTCAACATCATTCTAAATGCAACAAAACATATTAACCATATTCACCTATGCACAAATCATTTTACATAACACATTCAATTTCCATGAAAATACATCACTGCCTTCTCTTACACAACAAAGGACATTTCATCTTCAAGGAAGTTCTTCAAATCATATTTAAACATATAAAAAATGAAAATAATGTGCAATAAAATTAAATATATATTCAAGTTATTTTCAATACCATGGCCTCATAATCATCAATATATTACCATCCATAAATTTTGAGGATGACTATTAATTTAATTTAACCTAGGATAAAAATATGTACAAAACCAAAAAAACATCAGTCAACTACAAATTTTCCATTATTTATTACACAACAAGTGAACAACAAAACATTAAGGAATTACATAAAAATCATTGAAATGAAAATTCACAAGTAAAAAAAATCTATCCACTTGAGTGAGTACTACATTCCAATGCTTACAACTCATATAATCATTTTTTTAATTCACAAGGATTTAGGATTTTATGACAATCAACACAATCCTTAGCTCCTTTGATAATGACTACACCTTTGTAAGTTGACTTTACTCATTGACAAGAATTTCTTAAACAATCATGACACATGAAAAATATCTCCTACTTTTGTTGTCAATCTTAATTCCATTTTTACTAAGACCTTTGAAATGCCAATTGCTTGTTGGGTATTATCATTCCCTAGATATACCATTGTTGAACTTGAAATTTTATTATATGATATGAACCATTCTTGTTTTGGTGTCATATGTTTTGATGCTTTGAAGTGCAAATATCAAACTTCACACGATAATTGATTACTAATATTAAGCAATAATGTTGTAAACAACTATGGGATCTCATTCACTACACTATTTACTTTGGTTAAATGAATTAAGTAGTTTTAACTTTGCTCAATCCACATTGTGAATGTCATAGTTGGTTGAAAATACAATAGAAGGAGCCAAGGACCATGTTGATTCCCATAAAATGTTGACCCCCATGATTTTGAGAAATGATTACATGAGTTTAAGCATTAGAATGTAACGAGGTTTAGAGGATAATGTTTGTATATTTGTGAATTTGTAATTTCATGATTTTTGTGTAATATGAAGATGTTTAACTTTCCATAAAATGAATAGAAAGCATTGGGATCATGATGTTAATTGGGTGTTTTTAAATTTCAAATGTGTTTAATGATGTGAAATTAAACCATTTATTTTCAAAATGCATGGGAAGCCATATATTGATATTTACAAAGGCTTGTTATTGAAAAGAACTTGAATTTATATATTTTAATTTGACAATCCATAAATGTATTCTAAACATGCTTTTGAACCCCAAAAATACATAATTTGAAAAATTCTTCAAAGATTAAATGTTCAAGTTGTTTTGTCACATTGAAAATATTATAGGAATGAAATGATTGTTTGTCAAATGAATGACAAACACATTATGTAATATGTTTCTATAAATTTGGTAGAATTTTTTTGATACATGACAATGGAAGGGTGAGATCATCATCAAAGTATGCAACCCTATCTCCTCTTAATTAATTTCTAAGACTTAAGAACATTAATTCTAGTAAATACATAACTAATTCATTATGTTTCAATTCCAATTTGAATTTTTTTTCTTTAGAATGATAGTTGATGCTTTGTTAAGATGTTTGTACATTAATGATTTAAGGACATCCCACACTACCTTTAGGCATGTGCATGTCAGGGTGGACCAATTTTGATGTCATATTGACAAGTTTTTTACATTGTGTGTGATTGCAATTGGTATATTTTTATATATATTTTAGGATTTGTTAATAGGGACTCAAATTCACATTATAGACTTCTGTACCTACATGGAACAATTTGTTGTTAAGGAAAAATTATGAAATTCCAAAAGCTATGAACTTTTGAAGTTGAAGCACAAGGAATGTTGTACTAGCAACAATGAAACTAATGAACTTTGATTTGGTTCATTAGATTATGCATTTTTTTTTAGGGACTTAGTTTTAGAGTGGAAATGTATCAATGAGAACAAATAAAAGAAGTTTTGGATCATATCAATTGAAAGTATTATGCTATGGACTTTTGAGTACTCTCTAGATGTTGAAGAGATTTTAATCTTCAAACTATGCTTCTGCAAAAGACAATAACATACTACCCTAATGATCCATGGCATCAATGGAAATTTTGAAATCTGTACAACCCATCAATTAAATCTGTTATAGACAAATCACATAGAACATGGCTGCATTAAATGTGCACAAAAGGCTTGAAACATTTTGAACTCGTACAGAAAAAAAAAACACATGCGTTCCTCAGAAAGCTCATGCACTAAAATTCAATTCACTCTAACTAGTATAGACAAAATAGAGAATTTAAGGATCAGCTGTACAATTTGGCTTCTTGATTTGAAATAGAAGTCCTAATCTGCCACTTAGAAGAATTCAGGTTTACTACAAAATTTACAGAGAGATCAGCTGTACAAAAGTGGATTATATTAAAGACAAAGAAGAGAAGACCCAAGAAAATTTTTAAAATCAAGGAGCTCATATGAACAAAAGACAAATTTGCTTTTGTCCTCCAAGTGTGTGCAATGTAAAGTTGGTGCCTTGATTTTTGCTAGGATGTTTATTTCTTGGTCTGACTGTTGCCAAAATTCGAAGGATCAGAATTTGATGAGGAGGAGGTGCTGGGTGCTGGTGACTCAAGAAGCTTAATAAGCTTGTAAACTATGACGACCAAAAGTGCCTCCATGTGAAGTCTTGGTAGCTATGTGTGACGAACTTTTTTGAAGTGAATGGCATCCTCGCTTGTGCACGATCAAGGAATCTGGTTTGAATGTCCTCCCACAATGCCTGATCACATGTCAAAGAAAAAAAGTTCACAAAATCAAAATCAAAAGCACTTTTAAATTCTCAATAGGAAAAAGAAAAATCAAAATTGAATCTCTGAAATACAGAAGTTTGCAATTGTGTGACTTACAAGCATTTTTTGAGGAGCTTTTCAAAGTCTGGAGGTGGTAAGCTATTGCAAAGAGCTTGTTGAAGCATCTTCTCCCAATTGTGTTTTGTCAAGCCAGGTATCAAAGGCCTGCACAATATCATTCAACCATTTTGCAATATTAGGCATGCTCAGTTGGAAGGTCATGTCAAAGCTACATCTGTCGACTTGTATCAAAAAGCTCATGCAGGCATCACATACATGTACTGTGATCTCTCATTTGCCTGTAAAAAGAAGCTTTTGTGTTCCAATCATGAATCTCAATTTTGAGCCAGAGAGGCAATCCATAATCATCAACAAAAAACCTCTGAATCGAAGAAGTTTGATAGTAGAAACAAATTTAATTGTACCTTTCATCCATGTTTTGGAAGCATTTTTTGGACTGGTGCACCACTTGTGACTCTTGGCTCCATGATGGTATTATGTTGCTCTCTGAAGAAGAAGATGAAGAAGAACAATGAACAATCCTCGATCCATGGTTATTGCTCTTTACAGCTTTGATCCTTCTTCCTGAGCTGGCCATGGTGGTTCTTGCAGTACTAGTAGATCTGAAGCAAGAACACCAAATCTACAGATTGTAAGAGAAGAAGAAATACCCAGGTCTATCTGTACTCTGAAGTACTCATGCAAGAGACTTGAAGAGCTCACACTTATGTAACCCTCCAATTTACATAAAATTTCTTTCACCTGGGTATGAAGATCATGCCAAGTTCTGTACCTTGATAGTGGTTGAGGGGCTGCTGGCAATGCCTCATGTGAGTCCTGGACTCCAGAAACCATAAGATTATGTTGGTTGTCATCTGAAGTTGACACTGGTGATTGCTGTTTTACAGAACAATTTGTAGCTCCGAGCTTAGTACAAGCCTCAGACTCCACTCCAGTTGTTGTCACAAGTACCTCCTGATGAGCAAGAGTCATGGTCTCAGCTTCTTCCAGATTCTGCGACTGGCTTATGGACTTAATCTTGCTCTCCTCAAAGGTGTGACCATTGGAGATCATAGGTTTGCTTGGTTTGCTCTCCTTCCCCATTGTTCCAGATGAGGACTTGGTCACCCTGAGCCCTTTGCACCATCGTGCCCACACACTGCGGAGATTGAGACAGGAAGGTGGTAGTTGCTCCAGGTGGACCTCATTTTGTGCTTGGACTGCAAACAAGTTGTCACAACCCACATTTTCTAGTGCAAAACTTGGGTAACAATGTTCTTCCAGGAAGCAGGGCTGTTGTGGTTTTTTTGAGTCAATGACGATTGAGCCTACATCAACCTCATGTGTTGTTGTTTGTGAATGATGAAACTGAGATTTCTTCCTTTCAACTTGTACTTCAGAAACATGGCTGATTTCTGAGTTTGACACACGGCTTCTGTTGTTGCCCCTGAAGAAAATACGTTTCCCTGGAACTTCTCTCTTCCAGTTGATTCTCATTTTCATTGGTATTTCTGTTGCTGCTGCTGACGTTGCTAGTGCAAATTCGCAAGCTAATGATGCCTCCACCAGCTCCTTTGTTTCTTCTTGGAGAGGTGAAAAACCACTTCCTCTGTCACATGATGGCAAGCACAAACCTGCAGGTTTCTCACGAGCAGTGACATGCTCTGCTGCTGCTTCTGCTATGATGTGTGATGATGTCTTTCTCTGGGTGTTGTCTTTGATTGAATTCTCGCACTCACTTGAATGCTGTGATGAACTGGATTTACAGCAGCCAGATGCATATGAATCGTGCTTTCTGCTGCTGCACATGTGGGTGGTGGCTTTGAGGCTATCCAACATCTTTTGATTCAACTCCACATTCCTGTTGCTGCTCCCAATGCTTGAACTTTGCTTCTTCACATGAGGATTGACTGTCATCTTCTGCTGAGTCAATGATGGATTGCTCACCAATCCAGCAATAAGCTTTGAGGGCTTCAATGTGCTGCTCTGATGTTGATGATCATGATGATGAGCTAACTGAAGCTGCTGCTGCTGCTCATCATCATCCTCATCCTCATCATCATCATCATGTTCCACTTTGTCTGCATTCAAGATGAGAAACAAATTAGGGCTTCACTCAGGTTGACTACAAAATCAAGCAAAAAAAGCATATGAAATGTCTGTTGAAGAAGAAGAAGTTGCTATGTATATACCTTGATAGGCATCAAGACGAAGCTCCGAAGCTTTGAGGACATATTCTTTGCTACCTTGCAATGGAAGAATCACATCCTTTTCAGTCAAATCCCTCCAGATGTAAGCATTCTTATAGCTTCTGTAAAGCCAAGCAAGCACAAGACCCTGAGTAAGTGTTACCATAAGGCTTATTGCAGCAACAGGAAGCCATGAGATTTTTTCGATCCTGATCTGACCATAAAAGAGTTCAGTAAGAGAAGAACTCAGGGAACAACAAAAGAGTGGGGTTTCATTCAGTCCATGAACACATTAAAAAAAAAGACACACAAATTGAGCTAGAGAAGCAAGCTGATGAGTTCAGGACTCTAGAGCTGTCCAGTCTGAGTGGAACTGCTGAATGAACTTGCAATGAAGAAGATTCACCGTTTGTATGACCAAGCAAAGGATTCTGACATGCCCTTTCCCCGCAGCTTATTCAACCGCTTCTTCACATCTGCAGAGAAATCATCATGGCAGAAATCATCATTTCTCTGTCTCTCTCTGTGTATGTCTCTCCCTCAGAGAGCTGCAGATGCAAAGTATAAGCGTGCATTGTTGGAGAGGAGAAATATGCGTGCCTCTCAAGCGGAGGCCATTTTGATGAGTGGGATACTGGACGTCGATCATGTGAGGATGCTCAAGCTTTCCTTCCCGACACAACTGGTACACCACTTGCACCTTGGTTGTTAAGGACGTTGTTGCAGCAGCAGCTGCTCCTTCTTGCAGCTTCATTGCAGCAGCTAATTGAGCAATGAACAAACCTGAATATTGCAGCAGTTTCAGAGCTTCAGATGAGCTTCACGCTTTGCAAAGCTCGAGTGAGTACCTGCAGTCCGGCAGCTGAATGAATGATTGTCGATATATACTGTAACTCCGAGTTAGCTAAGGAAATTCAATGCTCCAAAGCTGCTGTCTCCGCCAAAGTTGACCGCTCTAGACTAGAACTTGTCAACTGATCGGAAGCTCTAGTCCCCTTTCGCTCTCTCTTTTTATATCTGTTGAATGCTGGTTCTTCAATTTCTTCAGCGACAAAAGTGTAGTACAAGGTGATAGAATTCACAACAAAAGACTCGAGAGCTCTGAGGGAATGCGCACGCCATGGAAATCCATGTTTGGGGAACCGACGTTCGGTTGAAAAAGCGAAAAGCAAAAAAGCAAGAAGCAAAAGCAATAGTAGTGGAGTCTTGAGACAAACTTGGAGCAAGGAAGGCCGGGGGCGGGGCAAGGTTTCAGAAAAACAAAAAGGAAGAGAAAATCATTGAAGAATACAGTGTGCAGGCGCCTTCAAACAATTGACCAATTTGTTCTTCGCAATCAATCCAATGCTGTAATCCACAAGACACACACAAAATGGGCTCAAAAGATGCACAAGAAGACGACGATTGCGTGCGCACATGAATCATGCTGCAATTTTCAGAGTCAGCCACGGGAATCAAACCCCACCCCCCACCCCCCTCAGAGAATCGCACTTGAGAGCGAGAGACAGACAGAGAGAAGAAGAAGAAGACCCGAGCGAGATTGGACCTTCAGGCGCACCACTCTTTTATCCCCCGGATCCTCCCTCTCTACTTACCCAACAGATTCTAACACTGGTGTCGTTGTTACACAACGGTTCTGTATTGTATTGTGCCAGACTGGCGATCATTACACAATAAGATTTAGCCAGATCTGGCTATAGACTAGATTTGAGAATAAATTATATTAAAAAATCTTTCTGTATTGTGGCTACCTGTTGGTGGAGCTTATGGTAGAAGTCTGGAGATTTGTTTTTTTCAAAATCTAGCAGTTGTAATTCATTTCTTTCAGTAAAAATCAAAAATCCTTTGTTGGTACCTATTGTTAGGCTCCTTTTTTTTCTTTCCTTTCACAAAATGACAAAAAATTGTCACACAAGAAAAAACTGATTTACAATCTTTTTGTAACTCACTGCCAATTCTACCCAAGTAGAAGAAAACCAAAATTAATAAATAAAAAAGACTTTAACTATGTAACTAATCTTGTTGGTTGGTTTATTTTGTGTGTGACTAAAACATCCCTTTTGCTTTTAAATGCAATGTTTTTAGTTTTGCTTTTATATAGTTTTCATCTAGAAAATGATTCAATAATCAATAGCTTCCACACCATAGCTCCAAGCAGTCCCAAACCAAGTCAATGCACCCCTACTATTCATTGAGAGCTTTCCAAAGATATAAAGAGCATGGCATGAAGCACCATGGTTTGGGAGATCTGAACATAACAAACAAAACAAACCACCTTGCTTCATAGATAAATATTTGCTACTCAAATTGACTAGGTGACATTGGTCAACACCTACCTCTTTAGCTATTGACTACCCTACTTCTTCAGCTATTGACATAACTGAAGACTAGAGTCAGCTTCCAAATTGACAAAATGAATAATTTATTTATTTTTTCTTTTCAGAAAACCAATTCATTCTTAAATTTTTGAGAGTTTTTTTTTACATTATCTACAATAGTCTACTATGATTTAGTCAAATGAGTAGTGAAATTGTTCAACCTCAGCAAAATATTTTCATTAAAATCCATTTCAATATTTTTACAAAATTGTTCAATGACAAAACTGACCTTAAGGTAAGGGGTACCTAATTTTCAGGCGGCCAATGAGAACGGCTCCATGAGGCCATAGCATTAGCTGCATGCTTCAGAGCCAGTAAATGAATGCCAAGTCAGCAAACTTTGTCAAAATCTCAACTACACACCGGACCCAATGTGAAAAGCAGGCCAGGGTGCCCAATTGTGTTGGGTATGTGCTATGATATGATAACACCACCACCAGCTTGTTATTTTTGACCATCATAATGTGCACTAGAGTGTGTGTGTTCCATTAGTATTTTGTGAATATGAATTCATTGCAATCAGAATCTTACAAACAAAATGTGGAACTTATGTTGCACATTGTCATTTGAACCTTGTGAGTGGTGGGTCAACATTGGTCTGTCTCTTCCCCCCCCCCCGCCCCATCAAAACAAAGGCCTACTGTTTTTGTAAGACAACAAAGTGGGTCAAAATGTGTAATTTAAGCCACATGTACATATAATAATAATAATGTACTAGAATTTGTAAGCTTTAACATTTATTATACACATGATAAATTAGGAGGTGATTTAAGAATTTTATTTTAATGGATGAGGAATCAGGATCAGGTTTTTTTTAAGAATTTAAATGATTTTGAGATATCAAAAATTTGGTGTAACTTTCAAAAATTAGTTGAATTCAGACTGGAAAATCCCCAAAAAAAGTCCCCAAAATCCCAATTTTTTTGTCAAAAAAGAGAATATTTCTGTCCATATGTTGGGATATTTGAATCTATTGTAGGAACTCATTTTGGATTCAACCACACTTGCAAAGTAATTCATTCCAAAATGAATATTTGTTAATTGATCATTAAAAAAAAAAGTTACAATGACAGTCATAATTGAGCAAGGGACTTTTTTTTATTATTTTGTAATAAGACTTAAGTGATAGTGATGAATTTTCATAAAATATTACCTTAGTACCTTGGTCAATTCGACACTAATTATATTATTTTCAAAAATGCTGAATTTTTTTAAATGATTTCTTCCAAATCAAAAAATATTGTGAAAGAAAATAGTGTATATTTAAGAATATTTCATTCGTTGAAATGAATGTTTCAAAATTAATTAAGTATTTGACGGACATGTGTTGAAATGGCCAAGGTACTATGGTAGAGTTTTCCGTAAAGTCAGGAAAACACGGCACCAGTACCCTGAGTTTGGTCCAAAACCGGATGAGATTAAAAGAAAACCAGAAAAAAGTACATTACCCTTCAAGGGGGAGGTTTCAAACTCAGAAATGCACCACTTTTTGTGCCAAACTGAGTTTCATCCGGTTTTGACCCCATCTTTCTTTTTTCATGAGCGCCTCCACTGCTGCTACATATATTTTCACTGCTTCTACATGTACAACTATTATAATTAGGGACCTCGAACCTTGTTCATCAAATGCTGAGTTTCAGTAGACTTATCATTTCATACCCAGATTTAATAAAACTTCCTTACTTTGCGGACCTCAGTCACAGAGGGGATAGGGGGTGAAAAGAGGCCCAAAGAGAGGGTGAAGACAGATGACTTTAAGGAAAACTCTATTAGATTCTGAATGTGTTCAAAAGAGAATCTTTTATGATCTATGTGAATGATCCCCATAAGATGAAGTTTTTGAGCATGTGTGATCAACTCCTTTGGATGTCATCCACATGAACACTGAACCTTAAGGATGAGATAATCTTAATGTGAACCACAGAAAATCCAACCTCCATATGATGTGTTTGATATGTGAGGTTTTGTTGTGGATGCACAAGCCCACATTTGGTAATAGCCATCAGTTATGCAGAAGGGTGGGTTTTGAAATACCCGGATGATAACCACTGGCAAACCTGCTGGCTATACACTGGCTATAGGATTTTTAAAAATTAAAATGATTATTTTTCTGTTTCCTCAATCATAAAAATGTTTAGTGTTTCAGGATTGATAACATACCTGGATGATAATCAGGTCATCTAAGTAGGTTATTACATTTTAAAATTTCAATATTAAGGGATCAAGTTATCATCTGGTTCTAAAAATCAACAATCAGCTGGCAGGTTAATAATATCACAGGCTGATAAACTCAATAACTAGCCAACACCTGTCCAAACCCCAACTTGCAACCAGTGTTGGACCAGTATATAGATCACAACCTAGGTATACAGTGCCCATGCGAGAATTGGTATTGAATAAGATACTAATAAGGTATGACTTGAAGCAATACCAACCTAGTATGGGATCTGAGGTAAGATGAGGTATTTAATATATACTTGTGTTGGGTGGTTCTTCACTTATCTATCCAAAGGACATTTAGTCCCTTCATCAAAGATGTTATGTTACAGGCTCTTTGACATGTTGATTCTTTCTTTATAATGAGTGACGTTTAGGTAATCTTTGGAATTTTTAATTCACTATTTCATATAAAGGTATTCATATTTTTTATGATGTATATTTTTCTTTTCCACTTTCATAGAGTTTCTTACTTTTTTTTATTCCTCCTTTTTTCAAGTGTTTGAGCGCCTCTTGGGTCCAAAATCCTCTGACAACCCAAAAAGACCTTTAGCTCATAAACAAGTTTTTCTCTCAATAACTTTTAGTGGCATCGAGCTCATATTGATGATCATTATCGCCCTAGCTTATTTAGGGAGTTGGGCCTTTGTAATTTCAATCATAGCTGTTAGGTTTATGGTTGATTAATGTCCCTTCCTTCTTGAAGCCTTAACATGAATTGACAATAGCACCTTCCCTCTCCAACAACACTTCAAGGCAACTTGTGATTTCCTACCGCCCCCAACTCACACATGTCTTCTTTCATTTGAACAATTCATCGGGCAACAAATGATTCAACTTCAAAATTCCATCTCAAAATGTTTGCACCATCGTATCTTTTCCAACATGCTTTTCAACAGGATATCTGAAGCCCATTGTGCTTGAATTTTATCATATTTTGGCCCAAGGGCAAGTGCTTGACTTACAATTAAACCAATTTTTTTTTGGCTTTGACTAGCTTTTTCAATCTTTTTTGTAGTGTTTCAAATACAACTTGGAATGCCCCATCCCCCAATTGTAAATATCCTTTGATGTGTGTGCACACATCCCATCAACCTTATAGGTATCCACCTCTTACATTGTGCTCATGGCAACGAGCACACATGAACCCATGATGCAGTTCACAACACCTTTGCTACCATTGCGTGAGATGCTAGCTTCCATGTGGGGCGAAAATAACTACATGTGCTTCCTTCAAACATGTTCAACTCCTCTTGTTAATGAATTGACATTATGTTCACCAAAAATGGCATTCGCACCCTGGTCGACGTTGTCATTGCCAATCCAACACAAGTGGATTTACATCCCTGATCTTCCACCACCCAAGGATTTGTTGCTTCTAATGTTGTTCAAGCCAAAAAACGAAGTTATCACAACTGACATTATGTGACACGCTCCTAAGTCCTTGGATAGTCCCTAGTTGGGACTAACTTGCTCAAATTGCGGAATTGGGAAGCACTCGGGGCACACTCCCAGCTTCCAAAACTAAAGGGGGTGAGAGGGGCGTGCTGAAAGCTCCGGGATTAGACTAGGAAGAAAGACAAGCTACTTAGTTGTTTGGTCCTGCATCCAAATCCAACCAACAAGTTGGTTAGAACTCATTCTGCACATTTTTAGTGTTGGGACTAGCCACGGGCAACCTTGGACTCACTTGATTCACCACGAATCGGATTCAAGGGAAGCCACCACCTTCCCCCATATAGTATTCTCTGCGTCTCGTCGTCACACTTGCATCTGAATGGTACTTTTTCCCGAGACTCCCAAAGTGGAGTCCCGAAACTGTCTTGGTTTTGACTCCTAAAACTTTGGGCGTTCATAACTTCTCGCCCTGAGCTCAGATTGGGACAAGGTTTAGAACAAAGTTGTAGCTCTCCTCAATAGCTTTCCAATGGTGTGTTACACTTCACTTGCACACACTAGGATCGGGTCGATTCCCGACCCTTCTTTTGACCATAACTTGTGCTACAGATATCCAAATGGCTCATGTGAGGCCATTTTGAACATCTACACTTCAAGACCTTTCCAACAGTATAAAGAACACCTCGATGCGAGGTGTTTTGACCCCTGCAATCGCACTCTGAGTTTTTGAGAGTCCCAAAGGACTCTCAAGTCCCATTTTCGGGAGTGTGAGTGGCGACTTCGCACTTCCCTCAAAGTGGGATTATGACATTTTGTTGATCAATTCCTCCCCTTAGCAATGGAGGTATTTGGATGTCTACATAAACAAGCAGATGTGTTTTTACATAATTGTGCCAATGCCATTTGGAGTTTGAAAAGACCAAAAACCCCTATTCTTTTTGTCTTAGTTACTTTTCTTTAGCAAAAAATTTCAATCACATTGTGATCCTCCATTTTAAATCGGGCGATAAAAGTAGGCCTAACTACTTCCCGAATTTCACCCCTTCAAGACACATATCCCATTTTCATGATCAACTTATTGCAAGCAGCCAGTTTTTGATATGGAAAAATACGAACGACCTACTACTAGCAATCAATTTTTGACATGGATAGGTTTTGACATTTAGTTTGAGCCAACTTGACGTCCTACAAATTCTCCCTTTTTTTTCTTTTTTTTTCTTTTCTTATCCCTTTGTACATTTTCCTAATCTACGGTGTGTCTATCAATAAAGTTTTATAGGGTTGCATCATCTAGTTCCGTTGTTAAAATCAATTAAAATGGTTCTAGTCCCATGAATTCAAAAAAAAAATAGTTCCAATTCTAGTTTTGGTTTTGAGACTTCAAAAAACTTTGGTTCCAGGTCTACTTTTGTTCTAATCTTGTTCCAGGTAACCTGGATCAAATCTGGTGGTGGTTATAAACTTCCAGTTAGTTAGCACCTTGTTTCTAATTTTTTCTCAAGAATTTTTTTCCAAAAATCTCAGTTTTCTGGTTCTAGTTCCAGTTCCACACATATATATATCGGGAATATGGTTAAGGATCCAATTCTAGATTCTTCCACACAAAAAAATTCTGGTTCCAGATCTAGAAGCAATTCTAAAAATTACACCCAATTGCAATTCAATCTTTACTAATTGAAACTGAAACAGCAATTATTTTCCCATCAAATCAGGTACATGCCCAACAATGATATATGCCCAATAGTCTTACACAAGGCCAGTATAAATATTTTTCAAATACAATTACACGGCCCTGTGTAAAGGTTTTGGGGGCGTGTAAGGATAAACACTAAAATTATTTGTAAAGTCACCCCTGTCTTTGGGCCTCCTTTTCACCCCAAACCCTTCTTTAAGTGGTATCCATAAAGTAAGGAAATTTTATCGAATCTGGGAATAAAATGCTGAAAATCAGCATTTAATGCACAAGGTTCAAGACTGATTACGGTAGCTTTATAAGTAGGAGGAGTGAAAATATATGCAGCAACAGTGGAGACGCTAGGGAAAATGGAAAGACAGGGTGAAACTCAGTTTACCACAAAAACTAAGGTCCCCCCACCCTTGAATGCTAATGGTTTTTTTTTTTTTGAATCTCACCTTATTTATGATCAAACTCAGGGTTCTAGCGTTGTTTTCCTTATTTTATAGATAATTTTATTATATACCTTTAATGACCATATCTTCTTGCAAAGTCATATTATTTAGTTGTGGGTGTATATTTTTTGATGTTTTCTTTTTTTTTTTGCAATGGGCCATTTAGTTGGCTTCTCATCAAAAACATTACGAAAAATCTCCCCTCCTCAAGTAAAAATCACATTTTTTACATGGTTTTACATAGCCATGTAAAATCATATATATATATATAATTTTATATGACCACGTAAAATTATATGAATATATTTATTTTTACACAGTTTTACACTTATGCATAGTGTAAGTCCCAAACCATTTACACACACAACACTGATATATACCTGCCTTACACCGGTACCAAGTTTAGATCCAGGTATACCATGCAAAAATTAGTCTTGGACCCAATACCAGGACCAGACTGGTATGGAAATCTTGATAAAAAGGTACCTAACAGGTAGGGTATTCCTAGGAAGGGCTATTATTCCAGGCCAAAAACAGTGGCAACCAATTTTAGGGATAGAATTTCATGCAACCAATGAGAAGTCACATCATGGACTGAAGGGGCCTTCTCTTTTTGCCCTGGAGGTACCAATGCCTGCCAGGAATGAAAACCCAGGTATGATGCATAATATTGCACCAATGAAACCCAAATACTTATGTCGTTTATGTACCCAACTAACTATTTGTCTTTTACTTGTTTTGTTTCTTTTTCCTTTTAAAAGTTGATGGAAAGATAGAAGATGTCAAGAGAAATACTTATTCTTTTCATATCCAATCTTTTCAAAGATGCAACAACAAACCAAGAATTTTTTCATTTTTTATCACTAGATTCATGTCTTGACCTTTGACTACTAACTTTATATTTTAGTCTTGATTAAGTGCAGATCAAATGTAAGCTGAATGTGCCTTCCATAAAAAATTTAAAACAAGATGCAAAGTTTACCAATCAAGTGTGATTTTGTATCTTCACCTTGTAAGCTACCTCACCCTAAGGTCGGTTTTGTCATTAAATAATTCTCAAAACAGTGAAATGAAATTTTGTGAAAATATGAAGTTGACATGTTGAAAATCATCATAATTATCATAAGCTACATTTTGAATAATTTCACTACTCATATCACAATATTATAATAGATGATGGAAAATTATGTAATTTCAAAAATTTTAAACGAATTCATTTTATGAAAGAAAAATATATTCGTTTTGTGAATGAGGCTCGGGTATTGCAGTTGTTGGCTGTGCCCAGAAGGAAGAGACGAAGAGACTTCCACATCTGTGCAAGGATATGGGGAATTCTTGTTTTTGGTCAATCTTGAACCAATGTGGAAGTGACAATTATTTGTGACAGTGGAGGCGGTCCCATAAGGAGGAGGCTATGTATGTAGTGTAAAATTTTGGCACAAACATTATGTAGGTGACAGCCATAAAAGTTCTAGATCCAGCAAGGGAAGTATAATTTGAACTTATCAACATGGCAGAGGCATTATGTGATGAGTATCTTGTTTGGCATTGCAAGTACCAAGTGGGGCACTTTATAACCACCATACAATGTTGGGGGAAAATGGTTGCCTAATCTTGGCACCCTCACCGGCCAAACCCCAACATTATATGTTCACATAGCCTAGTTGTTATTGCATGCAGTACAAAAGTATTACTTGCTTCTTTTTTCCCTGACTGCCCTTTTGCCTGTCCAAGATGTGTGTGGTGATGCCCAAACACATCTTGGTGCTACCCATATACACTTTGAGTCCTGTTATGCGATCCAGGTGTTGGGGTGGTAATGGAAGTCTAGTTACATGTCCACCAAAATGTGTCTGGACATCATCCATCTTTTTTGAGAAAAAAATGGATCAGGCAAGGGCAGACCCCAAAAGAAAAAGAAAAAAGCAGGCACAACAAAATTGTACTGCCTGCAATAACAATTGTGCACATGTAATTTTGGGGCCAACCCACTATGCAGAATAAATGGTCTGTGAACAGGAAACTTTTTTTCATTGTATTCATGTCCAATAGCTAACAACCATGGTTAGTTATGTACTTACCATCCACATGCATCTACCCACCTACCTAGTAGTGGGCAACTGTCTTCCCATCTTCTCTACATACATACTAACGACTTTTATTGATTTCTTACTTATCTGTGATACATAGAGGCTGAAACCTTTACTACTCATAAGACCTCCCAATAAGATTTGGCATCAGGGTTTACCTATGGCCCCACCCACCAGATACAAAAAGCTAAAGAGCATGTGGTGATATCTCTCTGATTGTTATTATCAGCTTTGGATGTTTGCTGTTGGGCTTTATAGGAGGAGCTTTGTCCCACCAAAACACCAGATAATCTACACATAGAGATACTAATGATTCAACGGCCATTGTGAAATTGAAGCAAATTGAAGTGCCCCTAAATGCAAGTATACTGACTTTTGTTTTGGATTCTAGCAATTGTGTATCTGTATATGTTGGAGGGGAGGTCCTTGCACAAGTGCGTTCTCCTGAGGGAGGGCCACCCAAGGGTGTGAGCCCAAAGATGTTCCCGAACCTCAAGATAACGCACAAGTATGGGAACGTCCCCCTATGTAAACAACTCTCTTTCAATTTCCTCCCTTCTTTCCCGTTTTGTAGGAAAAAATTATTTCCATGGGAATGTGGGGAGCTGTCCAGCATATTGCCCGAGGGTTCTTCTGCAGGGGAGATCCCTCAAAATACACATAGAAATAAAAAGGGAGTTGTTTACGCAGAGGAGAGAGAGAGAGAGAACAAATGCTTATCCAGCAATCATAAATAAGAGCCTCCTCCTCCTCACCTCATGGCACATTCATTCTAGAGTGCTGCTTCAGGGAATCAAACCAATTGCCAGAAGACATTAGATTTTTACACCGAACCATTTGGAGATAGTTCTTAATATGTTTGAAAGGCACCTTACACATGTGAATATCCTACTTAGAAAAGAGGAAGGACGTTATGTCTGCTCAGGGTGTAAGATCACTCCCTCTCTTAACAAGTGTTTGTAAGAACCTTCCCCTTCTTACACCTTGGGATCTTTGTATGTTTAGATTCATCATAACCTTTGCCTCATGCCCTGACCAAAGACTGAAGCACATTCCCAAAATGTGGTGTTGGAATTGACACCTTGTCCTAGGCAATTTCTTTTGGAAACGGCCTCACTATGTGGCGCTTTCCCCTTCACATTACTAATGCTTTCTCAAAAATAGAAGTTGTTGTCTTATGCTTACAAGAGGCCTCTTAACATGTAATGTGCCTCTTACCCATACTACCTTATAATCTATGCATCTTTAGGGTAATGATAACGTTCACCTCATGCAATCCTTTAGTCGTACCCTACATAGAACTTATTTGTGCAAAACCCATATCATATTCTTGGACTCCACCACATGAAGGTAATATTTATTTTTAAAGTAAAGTCTAAGGGCAAGGGCATTACTGGAATAAGGCTATGTGAAATGAGAGAGTTGAGCATAAACCCAATTTTGGTAATGTTCTCACCACTGAGCTTGAGGCATTAAAAAATTGATGCAACCTTAATAGTAGGGAACTTCACATCTTTTCTAAAGCCCACCATGAAAACAAAATGCTTCCTCATGAGGAGAAGGAATAATTGCCTTCTATAATATACACTAAAACTTTCTTACACTAAAAAAAATTGTAAGAGGTTTTTACCAAGTGTTTTGCAATTCATTGATTTTGTCAAGAACCTCCAATTCCAAGTTGTCTTTTTAAATAATCAAAGAACCTTTGATGAAACTTCTTGAAAAAAAATAGAATATTAGAACCTTCAATTCCAATTCTTTAATATAGTTAGAATCAAAATAGAAGAAAACTTACAAAACTTTATTTATAAACACAACTCATATTTGAAAAATGTACAAGGGAAAAAGAAAAATGAAAAGGAAGAATTTACAAGACATGAAGTTAGCACAAACTAGATGTCATAATCTTTTCATTTCAACAATCGAATGCTTGTCATAGGTTGGCCGTGGTGATGGAGGGTGTGTTTTGAAGGGGTGGAAGTCGGGAAGTAGCTAGACCTACCACTACCACCTGACTTAAGATGAAGGATGTTTCTTTGGCAATGTAATTGAATTTTTTTGACAAAGAAATATAATCAAGACAAAAAAAGGAAGGCCTTCTGGCCTTTTGAAGTTCCAAATGTCATTAGCACAATCATGTAATAACACATTAGCTTGTTTGTGTAAACATTCAAACATCTCAATTATTAAAGGGAGGAATTGATTAGTGGGGTGTTAGTTGTGATAGTTCCTTTCTTTGGCTTGAATTGCATCAAAGGCAACAAATCCTTGGGTTACATAAAATTGGGGAAGTAAATATGTTCATGTTGGGTTAGTAATGACAATGTCAACTAGGGTGTGAATTCCATCTTTGATGAGCACAATGTTGACTTGTCAACAAGAAAAGTTGAACATGGTTGAAGGAAGTGCATGTAGTTACTCTTGTCCCATGTGGAAACCAACATTTTACGCAATGGCAACAAAGTGGTGCAAATTGCATCATGGGTTTTTATGCACTTATTACCATGGGTGCAATGTAAAAGGTGGATACCCATAAAATTAATGTGATGTATGCACACATATCAAAGGATACTTGTAATTGAAGGATGTGGTAGTCCAAACCATGTGTTGAAGCATTGCAAACAAAACTAAAGAAAATATTCAAAAGGTTGGAAAGATTAGTCGATGTTAATGGGGTTTTTTTATTAAGGTTAATTCACCTTTGGGTTTTCTCAACAACAACATCCTAAAGCAACAATAGGTACATACAACACAAAATAAAACTTAAGCTACTACAAATCCTAAATTAACATGTACACAAATTGCTCAAACTTGAAGGAAACAAGTTGAAAGAAAAATTATCCATGTTCCATAATTCAAAAGTGGAAACACATAATCATGAATGAAATCCAAAAGACCTTCAATAGATCTGTCCTCCCAGTCTTATATTAGCCAATTCAAAATACAACAGTCATAACTAACCATTATAAATAATCATTAGCCAGTACCTAGACTAACAGTCCAAATTTTCAAAAAAATACACCTTGCCTAACTACTTGTCCAACTACTAGTTCTGTCAAGTACAAGTTTTACAAATTACATGTTGACTAACCTATCAACCTATCTTCTTAACCAAGTCATTACTTACCAAGTTTAGTAATTGGTTAGGTTAATATTACATGTTAATTTAAATAACATGTTATGACACATGTTAGGTTTAATAACCTACTTATATTATCAACATATTAAGTCATCTGTTACCAAATCTAGGTAACATTATCCCCTTTTGAAATTTATATTTCGTCCTCGAAATATTAACTCAAAGGTCCAGGTTAGATTTAACCTTTTATAACCGGTTGATTGATGATTTCTTCGACAGGTTCAGCATTTGCTGCCTCCACAAGTTCAACTTGATTCAAGATTTGAAGACTGGTTGGCACTACAATCTTTTGTCAATTAGGTGTGTCTTCAAAAGTTATTATGGCATACCTCCAAGGCATGCGGGGTATTTGATATCAAAATAATTTCCTGACTTATCTAGTGTGGAGTCAGATGTACACTAATAGATAAGAATTCCAAAGATTTTAATCTATTATCCAATATAGTATATGAAGGATTAACAAGTTCATCCTATTTCTTGTCAAATTTCTCATTACCTTCCACAGGTTGACTAACAACAGTGGTTATTGGAACATGTATAATAAAAGTATAAACAAGTAACGGTATGATTTCTAAATTATTCCACCTCATAATGAACTAATTGGTTTAATAACAAGTTGTACCATAGATGGCGTTTGCTAAAACTCTGCTACTGGTTCCAATTTCCACGAACACAAAACTTGGGGGTTCATATTTGAAATTAGGGAAAGTAATCTAGTAAACTTGTAGCTCGAATTCATAACTTTGTTCATCAAAGCGAGCTAACTCCATATTGTCCTAAATTTGCTCCTATGTGAACTCTTGAATAGTTTGCCACCATTCCTTCCATAGGATTTATATTTCCCAATGCTTGGTTCTACACTTTGAATAAGGTATTGTCTAGCAATAATTCCTCAAACTCCTTCAACCTATTATTCATTTTAACAGGGAGAATGGGGCTAGGTTTGTTCAATTGTATCTTGATTGTTTCATATTGACCTTTCCAATCTTGGATTTGAGTAGTAAGACTTTGTTTCTCCCTATCAAATTCTATGTGGGCAGCTACCTATTAGTCCTTGAGATCTTGACAAGTATGTTCCAAATTGGTTATAGTACCCTGTTGTTCCAAAATGGACTCCTCCATTTTGGCATAATATCTCATCATCCACTCCAAATCAGCTTAAAAACATGTCAAATCATTATGGGTCTTCCAATTGAACTGGTTGAATTTAGCATACTTTTGTTGTAAGTTCTTAGTTTTCTTAGTAGCATGTTTTGCTTCATTCAACTTATTGGACACGTTCTAGTTTTCATGTTGGACCTTATTTAATTATCCTTTAATAATGACCAATTCTTTGTCACAATTTTTCAAAGTTCTCTACACTATTTTTAATTCTAGGCTACTAGTTTGCACGTGGTTATGGGTCTTAGACATATTTTCCTTGACTTGTTCAAACTCAACTCTTAGGTTTGATAATTCTTGCAATGTTTTTGACCAAGTTGAAGCATTTTGAGCAACTTGCTCTAAAAACATGTTAATATGTCTTAGAGTTTCTATGGAATGACCAAAAGCTAAGACAAATTGAAATCTAAAAATTTGTGGGTTTTCTATTTGTATGGGTTGGAATGATTTTGTAGCTACAACTACATTATTTGTAATTGAAACTACATGTTCAACAAATACAAGTTCAATTTGAATGTTGTTAATTATTTTATCTAAGTTGGGTTTAGGTTATTCCTCAATGGTGCCTTGCATGGTTGTTGCATCAATCTTTTCTCCTCCCTTATCTCTAATCTCATTTAAACAGGTTCATCCTCATCCTCTTTTAAATCATTAACCGATGATCCAAAAGTAATCGTAGACTTCTTTCTTAGTGGTGAGGTAACAGGTTCACAACTTAACTTGACCTTTTGTGTAGGTGGTTTTGTATGCATTTTCAATCAATGGGACTAATGTGTGGGTAAAGGTGATGTTGTAGTCAAGTGTGTTGGTATTTTCTCTTTCAAGAACTGCTCCTTAGTAACAAGTTCATGTGAAACATGTTGTTGTTGTGCAAGCTAGTGCTCATGGCTATTTGGTGATATAGGTTCTTTTAGAGTTATTGTTTTTAGTGAAGGCATCTTGAATAAAGGGAACCATTTCCTAAACAAAATGTTTAAAATATGCCCTGAATAACAATTATCTACTTTAGTTTTGCTAGAAACCAAGTTAATTATTGCCTTTTTCTGATGTTTAGTCCAACGAGTTTGTTTAGCCAGTAATTGGGTTAACACTATAGAACACCAATTAACAGGTTGCCCCCTGTTGGCTAGGTCAAAAGCAATGGCAATCTGATTGTTGAAATAAGTTAACCTTTCCCTTTAATATAAAATTTACAAAATAGCTACAAATCTTGCATGAAATTCCTCTTTCATGTGCGCTACATTCCATTGTTCATTATCAACAAAAGCATGTGGTCCTATAATTCTTTTTAAGGTGATTTTGGCTTCTTCAAAAGTTGCATTAATAACATCTCCTGCTCCTTCCTTGAAAATTCCAAGTTGTTCATGAATTAGTACTTGATCAATGAGAATTTATTGACCACATACTCGCCCTAGAATTCTTCCATCTTTCGTTGTTTCCTAGGTTTGTAAGAAGTCTCATAACATGTGTTCGTTTGGTGTTGTCCGCTATAGGTTGAACATGTACTTCAAACCAACTCATCTAGCCCATTTGAGTTCATTGGAATCCATCTCCATCCATTGCAACATCTTTTGGCTTTCCTTCGCCTTGGACACTGGTTTCTTCTTAATAGGTTTCTCAACTTATTCTTTTATAGGTGTTTTGCCATTTTGTTTCATCATAGTTCTTGTTCCTAATCTTGGGCACTGAGGAATAATGTTGGAAATAGGTCCCTCTTCAAAGAGTTCTTAGAGAAATACTCCTCCACTATTCGCAAATTGCTACAACCTTTCTCCTCCATAGGTCTTGATTCAAGAACTAGTTATGGTTGTTCCTAAACAACAAGTTAAGGGCCAACCTCCACTTCTTCCTCTAAGTCTAAAATAACAATAACTTGTGGTACTGGTTTTACTATAAAAGTAATGGTTTTCCTTAGAAAGTTCAATGTTGCTTCTAATTCTTCTTCTAATTCCCTACTTCTCTATTCTTGCTCAAAAATTCTAATTTTTTTTGTTGTAGGTGCGCATGAAGCAAGTGGTTCTACATAAATTGCTTTAGTTAATCAAACATGTTCTACTATCTCTTTCTCAATCTATTCCCTCCTAAAAATTTTAATTTTTCTTTCAACCTCCTTCTCTTTTGCTTCTTGTCTTAGCCTCTTTAAAGCACTTTCACTCATGGCCCTTACTAATATGAAAAAAAAATGAAAACGAAGAGACAAAATGAATAACATGACGGTTCTTTATATTGTTTCATGCAAAAATGACTTTATGGTTGTGAATGGACATAACCTTTAGGGTTAGAGACTCCTAAAAGGTAGACATCAATAAGTGCCTTTTGAAACACGTCGTTTGCATCATTATTCATTGTTACATTATTGTCTAGAACATGTAGATTATGATAATGATGAACAAGCACATATGTTGTTTTAATGTTGTCAAGTGTCAAATACTAACCAGTTCAAACCCTATAGGTTGAAAATCTCCAAATTCAACTGATAGTGGTATAGGTTCTTTGGTTTAAACAGGTTCATCAATGACTAAATCACTAGGTTTAACCAATACAGGTTGCAAGGTTTTGTTTTCAATGAACCTATATGGCTTCAACTTGTTGATGTCGACAAGCACTGGGTTAGGATCAAATTTATCAATGGTGACAAGTAAACTGGTATTATTAGATAAACAATATCATATCTGATAAGGTCCAAACCATCATCTCTAAGATTTGAGAGCATGTTTGAAAAATAACCCTTGGAAACCATAATACATAGTCTCCAAATTGAAACTTGGTTTCAATGAACCAGTTCTGTGACCACAATGATTTATTCCATTAGTTATAAGTAACTAAATCCTATGCAATCAACCTATTTTCATGTAGTTTCTCTAACTCAAATAGTCGGCTAATTAAAACTCTAATAGGTTTTCGATTTCTGTTGTCACTAGGTCTAGATGGTAACAAATATTTTGTAGGTAATAATGGATGTAACCCGTATACCAATTGAAAGGGGGTATGACTAGTTCCAACTTTGTAAGTGGTTTAATATGAAAATAAGACTATGGACAGGTGCTCATCCCAATCATTTTTATTTTCATTAACTAGTTTGGTTAATAAGGTTCCAAAAACCTTATTTGTAGACTTAGTCTATCCATTCCTTATGGATAATAAACAGTAGAACTGGTATGTCTAATTAAGAATGAAATGGTCAATAAGGTATCCGATTGCATCATTGATAAAATGGGTACCTTGATCGATCACAATGGTTAATGGACATCCAAATCTCATGAGAATGTGTCTATATAAAAACTTAACAATTATTGTAGCAATATTAGTGCGAAATGCTCGAGCTTCCACCCACTTTGTTGCATAATTAGTGGTTACCATAATGTACCGGCTACCTGACAATCTACTTGTAGGTTTAACAAGTCCAATAAAATCCAATCCCCATTTTTAAAATGGTTCTTCAAGTAATGTAATTACCAATTTGGCCAAATTTTGGGTCAACAAGTTACTTGTTCTTTGACATTGGTCACATGTTCAATAATATTCATAAACGTCTTGATTCATCGTTAGCCACCAATAACATGTGGCTTATTAATTAAATATACTAAAACCATGTGATCCGTAAAGAATGTAAACATGTTGCCTAATAGGAAATGCCTAAATTTGTGTAAGGCATAAACCATAGCTAAAACCGCTCTTTCTGTAATAATATTATTTATCTCAACAAAATTAAACACTATTGATGAGTACAAAACATGTTGAGTTATTTTACATGTTGGGTTCTGGGCTAATATTGGCCTTATTACTAAATGAGACGCATCAATGTGAACATGAAATTCTAATTCCCAGTAAGGACTGATAAGTATAGGAGCTTGAATGTACCAGTTCTTGATATCCTCCCAAGCAAATTGACATTCAATAGTCCATTCAAACATTTCAGCTTTTTTGAATAACTTGGTGATTAGTGACATAACAAAAGTAAAATTCTTGATGAAACATTTGTAAAACTGGGCCATTCCATTAAAGACTTGAATCTCTTGAAGTGTTTTGGGCATTGACATTTTTACTAAAGCCTCCATTTTCATAGGATCATGTGTCTTTCCTTCTTTGGAAACTATGAATCCTAAAATAGTTTTAGAACATACCATAAATGCACATTTTGTGATTTCAAACTAATGCCATATTCTCTACATTTTAGAAAACATTTTTTGAGTTTTTCCAAATGAGTGGACATGTCACTAAAAATAGTAAAATCGTTTAAAAAGATTTTCATGAACACATCAATGTATTCACGGAAAGCTTTAGATAGGTAGGTAGTCCATTTTTGACCCCAAAAGGCATTACGACCCATACAAAAGCCCCCTAATCAATAACAAAGGCAATTTTGTACCAGTCTTCCGGTGCTATGGAAATCTGATGGTATTTTTAAAAACCATCTACAAATGTATAAACCTCATGTCCAACTATAATGTTAATAACCTCATCAATAAAAGGTAATGGGTATGGGTCCTTCTTAATAGCTGCATTAAACGTCCTAAAGTCTACACAAATTTTGAGTTTTCTATTTTTCTTAGGCACTACAACTATAGGTGATAGCCAAGAAGCCTCTTCAACATGTTTAATAAAACTTGTAGCAAGCAATTTGTCAATATTTTGTTTGACAATGGTTACATAATTAGGATTTAACCGGTACCTTGTTTAATGAGTAGGTGGTATTGATGTGTCCAACTCAATCTAATGTTGAATTATGTCAAATGGTACCCCCTTTAAATATTTGTAAGTCCAAGCAAAGATTTCCTTGAACCCCTTTAACAATTCAATCAATTGATAATTGATAACAAATTCTAGATCTACTTTAATTTTAACCTATTGCAAGTTTTTTTCAAAACCCAAATTGATCTTGGTCAATTTTTTTTTCTTTAATGACAATCTAGCCTGTAATGCGAAGGTTTTACATTTTGATTCAAGCAAGCATTTTGTCAATTTCCATTTCTCCCACTTCAAGTTGGAAAAATATCTTTGGTAAATGTTGGAAAATATTAGGGGGTATAACTATTTTAACAAGTTATACACGTACCAATTTAACAGGTACATCGGATGAAACAAATGGCTTAGACACAAGTTTAGTAAGTTTAATAACTTGTCCAACTATATTCAAACATGTTGATGTAATCAACTTAAGAGGTTGATATGACCAAATTGATGTAAGGACAACTATAGTTCCTATTGAAAACAATCATGGTTCTATGGTAAACATCAAATCCTTTTCTTTGTTAGATATTCTAAAATGAAAATCATAACAAACTAATATTTTTGGATGTTTGGTTAATGCTCCAAGTTTTTTAGTAACAAATATGGTTCTAACTGACTAGTTCCTTTATAATAATAGTGTTGTTGCCCCAATCATGAAACACTTTAACATCCTTTAGCCAAGGATGACCTAACAACATAGAGTAGCTAAAGTCTAACACACTATTTTGAATTACAATAAAAGTCACTACATAGGGAATTCCATGAACAAAAGTTATAAGATCCTTAACCAAACCTAAGGGTTTTGCAATGGTTTGATCAGCCATACACAAGTTATAAGGTGCAGGTTTTAGTTTTGACAAACCTAATTGTGCCCTTAATTTATCTGTAATAATATTAATTCCATAACCACCATTTAGAAGCACATCTTTAATGAAATTCTTCCTTACTTGAACATGTATTACCGCCATTTGATGATCAATGGTAACTAATGTAACTATCGAATATGGTAAACTAGGTTTTGATGGTACTGGGTTAAAAATGTAATGTTTGATATTAGGAATCAGTTGTAACAATTGTCCCAAGTTCAATGTATACTTGGTCTCCCATACTTGTTTACAGATATCTCTTAGAATTTCTTTTAAAGTCTTCTCTATAGTAATCTATTATGAAATGACAGGTTACTAATTCACTTCACTAGTTTGATTGCTTATAGCCACTTGAATCATGGTTGGATTATCAAGCAATCCAACCCAATTACTTTGCAATAAACCCTCATTGATAGTAGTAGGATGTTTTTCAACCCCACTATGTTGTAGCTATCTAACAGTTTCAATGAAAAAATCCCATTGAAGCTTTTCTTGTTGCCAATATTTGGCCCTTTTAATTTTAATTAGTTCCCTTTCCTTGAACACCTAGTATTCTGACTATTGACTGTGAGTGGTAACAATAGTTACTACATTAACTGGCACATTGTTGGTTTTAGGCAATTTAGGTGCTGTTGTGGCATTAGAATACACAGGCTTCATTCTAAACATGTTATGTACTTATCCGGATTTATGGGGCATTCTCCGGATCTATGTTTATGCTAGAACAAATTATACAAGGATAATGAACAAGTATTTTTCCTAATTTAACAAGTTGAGTTTTTGTCCTTACTATAGGTTTTATAAACTTAATTATAGTAGTTGGCACAACTAGTACCTCTCTTTTCCTATTATGACAAGTTTCCATTGAATGACTGGTTTTACCACAATTGATATAGGTTATTGTTGATTTAGTTGTAATAGTTGGTACTACAGGTTTAACTACTGAGTTAGCATTTGGTGTAGTTAATAGAACATTGTAATTCAAACTAATAGATCCATTTTCTTCACATACTACAACAACTTCTTTGTGCTCAATTAAAATATTTCTTTTCATACCTATAGTTGTTAATTTTACATAAGGTAACAAACATGCCTTGAAAACAATGGTGAAAAAAACATTTGTTACTTTAACTTGTAGATAGTTAGCTGATTTCAACAAATGTTCATAGTAAACCTCAACACTTTCTGTGGTTTGTTGTTGTATGTTTTGTAATTGCATGTAAACCTCTTCATTATTTTTTACAAGTTTGAATCGCTTGCAAAATGCATGCTCCAACTCTTCAAAAGTGCAGTTTGGATGGTCTTGAACATAGTTTTCACCCCATTCAAAGATATTATCCCTAAAAGTAAAACCAAACAAGTTGATGATATCAACCTTGAATACTTTAATGTGAACATCTAGATCAGTATCTTTGACATAGGTTGGGTATTGTAGCATCATGTATGATGACTTGATTGTTGGTTTTGAAATAGGTTGCACAATAGGTGGTTGACCCCATGGTGGTATAAACATACGCAGGGCAAGTGTTGGCCATCCAAAAGATGCAACAAGTATATTAAAAGGTGGCTCTCCCAACAAATCTCCTTTTGGTGAACTTCCTCCAAGTGAATCTCCAAGTTGTCTTCCATCCGATGGTTGATGATTAAAATGTCCGGCTAGATAAGTTGGTAAACTGGTAGTAACATGTACAGTGGTTGGCACTAATGTAGTAACAAGTTGCTAAACAAGTTGTTTGTCCTTGTTAGTCACTAGTTGAACCACTATAGGAAATTAATTTCCAATAGAGTTTGGTATATATGTTGGGGGTACAATAAGTTGTTCAAGTATTGGGTACACATTTTTAAATACATAACTTGTATAATTCCTAAAGATCAAAAAATCAAGTCCTTTTGTTCCAGTTGGATATGTTGGATACAAATTAAGATTTAGAAGCACAAAGGGGGGTATGATATTATACCACATTAGGTATTTTGAAGTAGGTAGCAGATTGGTTTTAGCTGGTACAATTGGTGTAACAGGTTGTGATTAGGTTGTTTAATAGTTAATAAGTACTATTGTATGAGCTATACTAGGATTCATGGCTTGAGTTCCTAATATAGACACATTGGGTACTGTTATTATAGTGGCTAGAAGAACAAGTTTATAAGCATTCATCACCTCCTCCCTAAATAATTGTTTTAATCTATCATCAACAAATAGGTAGTAATTAAATAGGTATCCCATTTGATAACAATATGAACAAGTTATAGTTCCAACACCTTTGTTTCCTCTTGAAACTAATATATGATGTGGAACTTGTGATCTTTCACTTAGACCAACTATTGATCTCGCTCGCCAAGTGCCTTATGGATAAATAACTCCTTACCAAACAACTTTGGGTGTTGCTCTAGGTTCAACAAGTTCTACATGTGGTATAAAAACTAATTGATTAGATAGTCTTTGGTTGACATGACGAAGCTACCCCAACCTATTGAGTAGGTGAAATCGTTCCATCTTCGAATTAGTGGGTACCAAATGAATGTTGGTATGTGATGGTTGGTTTTGAAAACCAACAAATGTTATAATTGGTGTAGATGCACCAATTCTAGGTGGATCGTAACATGGGGTTGCAAATTATCAGGGTTGTTGAACATATACAACTTCATCAAATGACTAAACAAGTTCATGATTGTCATCATTATGAACACTCACTGCCCTTAATTCGGTTATTGTTCGTGGTGTTGCTTGATGAGTGGTTGAAAGCAATATTGGATCCTACGTCACAACCGATTTTTCTACATTTTGGTGTTATTCATTGATTTCTTCCTTCTGTGTTGCATTGGTGTTTGGTGCATTCACAGGTTCATCTACCATAGGTTACACTTGTCGTTCATCTTTTTCTTGTGCATATTCCTAAATAGGTTGATGTCTAACCTATACTAATTATTTCCTAAAACTTCTAGTAACTACTCTTGACATTTTCTGAAATCAACAAGTTCTAGGAAAGCCTTTACATTATTTTTGAACAATAGTTTTCTTTTCAAAATGACCCCTCCCAATAGTCAAAAGTTTGTATAAAACTTCTTTTATAGATTGAATGCCTATCTATTTTCAAAAACTTTACACTAACTTCACCCTATTCCTAAGGGTTTTTGACTAAATCAAGATTATAAACTTGATTTTTAAAGTTTACACAAAACAAGCAAACATGACCAGAATTTGAAACATGATCATTTTTCAAACTTGATCTACTAAATTACTAAATTTAACCATAAATTCTAAGCATGATTGCTTTTGAATTTTGATCTACTACTTGGTCGCTAAATGTTAACGGGGTTTTTCTATTCCCATTAAGATTAATTCACCTTTGGATTTTTTCAACAATAAATTCTTAAAACAACAACATGTACATACAACACGCAAAATAAATTTTAAAATATTACAAATCCTAAACTAACATGTACATAAATTGCTCAAATTTGAAGGAAATGGGCTGAAAGAAAAATGATTCATGTTCCATAATTCAAAAGTGGAAACACATAATCATGAATGAAATTTAAAAGTCCTTCAATAAGTTTATCCTCCTAGTCTTATACTAGCTAATTCAAAATACAATAATCATAACCAACCATTATAAATATTCATTAGTTAGTACCTAGACTAACAATCCAAAATTTCAAAAAAAAACACCTTGCCTAACTACTTGTCCAACTATTGGTTCTGTTAAGTATAGGTTCTACATAGTACATGTTGACAAACCTATCAACCCATATTTTAACCCAATCATTACCTACCAAGTTTAGTAATTGGTTAGGTTAGTACTACATGTTAATTTAAATAATAGGTTATGACACCTATTAGGTTTAATAACTTGTTTATACTATCAACCTATTAAGTCATATGTTACCAAATTTGGGTAACAATTGGGTTGTAAACCAAGTGCCCATTGTAGGGCTAGAACATGATAAAATTTTAGCACAATGGGCTTTAGATATCCTATTTGAGAACATGTTGGAAAAGGTATGATGGTGTAGACATTCCAAAATGGAATTTTGAAATCAAACCATTTGTTGTTTGATGAGTTGTTCAAAAGGAAAAAGACATGCTCATGCTAGGGGCAATAGAAGATCGCAAAACACGTTGAGGTTTTGCTAGAAAAAGAAAGTGTTATTGATTCGTGATAAGGCTTCAAAAAGGAAGGGACATTGATTGAACATAAACCTAACAACTATGATGGAAACCGCAAAGGCCTAACTCCCTAAATAATTTGTTAGTGCAATAGTGGTTGTTGGTATGAGCCCAATGCAATCAAAAGTTATTAGGATAAAATTTTGTTTATGGGCCAAGCTAAAGGTCTTTTTGGGCTATCAAAGGATCTTCGAACGAAAAAACATCCACACATTTGAAAAAGGGAAGAGTCAAAGGAACCAAAGGACTTTATGGAAGTGGAAGGAGGTGTGCATTGTAATAGATACAATGGTTGTTGCACAAAACAAATGTGTTAGAATCCAAAAGCTATTTAAATATCATCCGTCTAAGGAAAAGATCAACATGCCAAACATCCTGTAACAAAACATTTTTTATGAAGGATGATGTCAATGATGGAACTCCCAAAACTTTCATTTTTTTTATGGGGTGTTAAATTGGGATGGGGTGCCAAAATCAAGCAACAAACTGAAAAAAGACCATGCTATACATTTCTAAAGTTAGATAGAAAAACCTATTACATAGAGTTTGGTTTTTAAATGCTCATATGTAGATGATATAATTGAGGGGGGCCTGTGATGTGAATGTCATATGTAATGGATGGAAATAAACAAGAAAGGAAATGGTTAGTTATAGAATGTAAAGTTTTTAAACGAGTTAAAACAAATAATGGCCCCCCAAGGGAATCACCTTGATGGGTTCCCATGGTAGATGGGATGATTGTGACATTGCCTTCACGATTATAGTGACTATAAAACATGAGGGATTCAAATGCATAAAATACATGAACATAAAGGATGAGTTGTATAATGTCCCCACTAGTTGCAAAAAGTTCTTGAAATATGATTCCTCTTGACACCAAATTGAAGGCATTTGCCTTCTCCAACCAGATAAAAACCTAATTGAAGTGAAGGTCCAAGGTGCACCAAATGCCTTGGATTACTACATCACATATGCCTTTGGTTGCAATTTCAAATCGGTGCAAGAAAAAGTGTGTTGCAAAAGCATTGCAAAATTAAAACATGATTTCATTTCAACAAAAATTCTCCTTGTACGCCAAGTGATTTTACTAGATTTTGAGTGAATTCATTAATTACAATGAACGAAATTTAGTGAGGAAGTAATTAATTCATTAATTTAGTGAACTAGAACTAATGAATTACACCCACATTTTGTAGTAGTGCTTGCAAGTCAATACAACATTTCCCTAACAACAATGGGACGAACTCCACTGAAGGGCTTAATCATGGTTAAGAGGTGGGCCTCTTCATGGACATGTGCAGTTTGACATGGAATGTGACCTTGTGCACTATGAAAACAAAGTTGAAACAATTACGGGAATCCACTTGCATAATTTTTGGGTGGAAACAATCTTGAAGGTTTTCAAAAACCATTCTAGAAGAACCACTTACAAATAAATGTAACTATGTTGGAATGCCAACTTCAAGGAATTAGATGGAAGTTCGAGGTCTTGGTCTAGTTCATAATCTTCTAAGAAAAGCAAGAAAAAGCCATCTGATTTAGGATGTAAAATAGAGAAAGCCGAGTTGTCAAAGGACGTGGGTGCAAAAGAAAATGGTGCTAGAACACAAGTTGTTCAAAAATATTCCTCTACACATTTAGAAAATAAAATGCAAAAAAAATGTTTATGAGTTGGAAGATTTTGTTGGGGAGGAAGCACTGAACTCAAACTTGTCACCAAAGCTAGGGTTCGTAAAAAAAAAATTCCTATAAGTTTTCCTAGCCATTTGTTAAAAATTACTTGAGTCAAATCCACATTTTTTTATACCATATTACCTCACCACAAGGGAGTAAAACAAAACACCATTGGGGTAATAATAATAACAAATGTTAAGTTGCCACGTCATAAGGGTTTTATGCTAGTTTATCTAATGGAAATCAAAATGTCATTTGCACATCACATTAGATAACAATAAGGATGTGATTATATAGTCAAAGACGATGAAAGCTTAACTAAAAGGACCCAAGGACATCCAATGTTGAAACTTAAGCACAAGTTAATGCATATGAAAGGGGAGCAAGGGAGGGTATTAAGTTGGGATGATCATAGGGGTTTAAATTAGATGAATTGGATGCTTGATAGGAATGTCAATCATGGGTTAACCATTGGATGGTAAATTAACACCCACATGTGGGGCAAGGGGCTTTAGGTGAAGGTTGTGAGCACATTGGGGAAATGGGGACAAGTTGGGGGTTTAATCATGAGCAATTGTAAGGGTTGATAGATTGGAAGGAGGAAAAGATCCTACATGCCCAAGGGGGTTTTGCAAAGTGTAGGTTTGGGACCCCATATTCACATAAAAGGTTGGGGGTCAATAGTGGGAACTAGTAAATGGTGTGTGGTTTGTTAAAAGAGTAGAGGGAATAAATGGGTGGTTTATGATTTACATAAGAGATGATGTGGAAAATAGGTTTGTGGTGGTGCATGAAAAAGTAAATGGGTGATGGGAATTACGATGAAACATGATGAATTAGGAGACATGGGATATTTGGTGCCCATGAGGATGAAAGTTTACTAAGAACACATGCCCCACTTTCTAAAAATTGCTTAATGCTACAAGGCAATTTTAAATTTATAAAACCAACCATAGGAAAAAAGTTGTGAGTCTATAATGATATCTAGTTAACCCTTTAAACTACCTATAAGAAAGAAGTTGTGGGTCCCATCTTTCTACAACAAGAATCCTTGACAAAGTCCAAACCATTATTTTAACACTTCTTTCAACGTTTTTTTGAAAATGGCGGTATTGTTTTTGCAAGACATGCTACATGGACCTAAAAGAAATGTACATCCCCCTTGTTCCAAATCAGACCATAGACTACCTCAATTGCAAATTGTTTTCTATCAACAATTCCTCCTCCACCTCCTACATGACTATTGCTTGTGCCTAATCCCTACTTGCTAAACCTTGTTGTTGCTTTTTCTTCCTAGAAATCGTGAGAATAGAACCTCAAGCTCCTGCCCCAAAGACCTGCTTTGATGTCATAGATCGTCATGACTCCTGATTCATGAGGTGATAAAGATGCCTAATTTCTTTCAACGAAGCGTGGAAAAGAAAAAAAAACAAGTAGGGTTAGCAACCCAAAAAACCTTGCATTGCCAAATGAAAACCCCCAAAAAAAACCAATGGTTTTAGGTTTTTGAAATTTAGAAAAAAACTGGTGAATTCTTAAGAAAGAACTAACAAAGAACTAACAATAATATTGGCGAGTATCGAGTATTCAACTGAATACATTCTTTAACCCAGTTCTTGATGTTTTAGAACTCCAGTTGAGGGTCAAAAACCTGTTCTGTGATTTTTTAAACCTCCAATCAAGGGTAACAAATCACAACATGTTCTTCAGTTTTGCAAACCATCAATTGAGGGTATATACATATACTGTAACTTTATTTACCTGCTAGTTCCAAAAAATAAAACTCACCCAACACTGGTTTTTCTGTTAACATGGATGAGGACAACAAGCCTCGTCAGTTGACTTTTCCTCTCTTGAATGAAAAATAACCCACAAAGAGTAGCATTTTATAGCTATGGAGGTTGGATGGCTTGTGAATGAGGATTCCAAACCAGAAGACATAAGATTCAAGCACAACCTCCTTTCCTTTCTTGACCAATTCAACCACAATTTTTATTTTCAAGGATTCAAGCAAGTACGAAGAAAAGAGAGAAATGTGGCAATAACATTTGTTATCAATTTTTATGATTGTAAATGATAGGTCTGGTTTTGGAGTATATGTGTGCAGACTGATAATTGCTTGTGAAGCTGGACATTTGTATGATTGGGTCTCTCTTGTCTGGGTGGCCATGCCTCCAGTAGGGCTGAAGGTGGGCGGAGAGAGGCTGAATTCCTTCTTCTTCTTCTTCTTTTGGTTCGATCCAGAGGGAAGAGAATTGGATGTCAGTGTATGATTTTGTGATAAATTGAGTTGAACTTGGAATCTATGAATGTGTAGTTGACAGCCAGCAACGTAGCTGTAGTCTTCGAGGTTGCAATTTTCTTCTATAATAAATTTTCCCTCTTGCACTCAAATCAGCTAGCCTCTAACTATATTGTCACACAATTTCATCATTTCTGATAATTTTTGTTTGAATTTTGCCATAAAAGCCAGACCCCATCACACACCAAGCCATTTGTTTTTCCTTCATATGACTGTCCCAAGATATTGTAGGATAGATTCATTCAGAGTTGTGAGTTGTCAATTTACAATGATTTAAAATTTGCAGAAGATGAATACCCGTTAGCTAACAATGCCAAGTTAGTAATCATTTTGTGATATCTTATATTCAACCGACCAGTTCTTAAAACTTGTGGTTAAGCTTTTCAAATTTTTTGTTTAGAGATGTTGTTTTGTGTTTGGTAATGGTTAATCTCTCCTCACAATTTTTTAAAAAAAATTGTTCGACATTTCCACAATCTATTTGAGCATTAGTGAGGTTTGTCAAAAGTTTAAAAGATTTTAAAATCAAAACTAAAAAAAAAATTGTTGAAAAGAATTGTTTGAAATAAAGTTCACATCATTTGGTAACATGAAGGATATTATTTGTGTATGAACTTTGACATGTCCAATTATGAAATGCACTTGAATTGCACATTGAATAATGTGTGTTCATAAGAGGTTGGATTCAATTCAAGTTGCATTCAATGTCATTCAATATTTTCATTTGAATGGAACGTAATTTTCACAAAATCAATTCACTTTCCTCATCAATTAATTGCCATTGGTAGTATGCAGCAACATGGAGCCCAAGTTAATTATGGTCTTTCAAAGATGAGCACTTAACTTGCTAGTGGGTTATAAAAAGTCACATTTTTACTGAAGTTGACCAGTGTTTGTTTCTCCAATTTATGATTTTAAAAAGTGGCAGTTTTTCCCTAAAACCCCACATTTTACATTGCAAAAAAAAGCACATTTGTTCTAGCTTTTATCCCAATACAAATTTGCAAAAAATTGAAAATCAGAGACCAAAAACATCACTCATGTATGTTAACCTGACATAACTTACTTTCATTTATTTTTCTTATGATGGTGTGCTGTGTAATATCTACATCCCTAGACAAAATACCAGCATTGTGTGTGGTTATTTGAATTTATAAAGAACCACCGGTTCCAGTTTGTAAATTATTTTACAACCAGAGAACCCTCGGTTGTGTGGTTCTTTGAATAATCAAAATCAAAACAACCACCAGTCACATGGTTATTTCAAAACCCGTAATGAACCAGCAATCCTCATGAAACAACAAATTGAATGAATTGATGGGTTTATTGTTGGGTTATTTGATTTTTTTAAAAAAAATTGAGAACTGCGATCATGTATCAAAACAGATCCTTTATATTTTTAGAATAATGCGTGTGAATCCATCCTAAGAACCACCCAGATAACCGCCGGGGTCTGTTCCTGTTTTTAAAGGCCACCTAACACTTCCTTGAGTGTAAGTAATAGTATTCCATGTTCGATTCTGGACTGATCATTTTTTCACATGCAGCGTGTTCAATGTTTTTGGAATAGACAATGAGACCAGTGTCAAGCAGTTATTAAAACCAAAACCAAAAACCCAGTACTGGGTATCCGGGTGGTTCTTAGAGTTGATAACCACAGTTCTCAAAACATCCAAGTACCCGGATCCAATATATTATTATCAAAAAATCAAAATACCCAGTTCTGTTATATAATCACAGTTCGCTCTTTTGGGGGGGGGGGGGGGGGGGGGGGCACACAACACCACCCCCCCCACCGCGTTTTTTTTTTTATACACCCTCGTTTTTTCTTTTTGGCATTTCCACCCCCCCGCGACGTTCGTC
>Ga0116229_10000271_pt1 | contig 62147 bp, 41 predicted proteins | sample S1TSphgellanicum_3_FD_87313 | JGI IMG/M metagenome (GOLD analysis project Ga0116229, IMG submission 87313) | Host-associated microbial communities from peat moss isolated from Minnesota, USA - S1T2_Fc - Sphagnum magellanicum MG | ecosystem: Host-associated > Plants > Peat moss > Unclassified...
TAAAAGTGCTAAAATCAAGTTCTTTTCGGGATTTTCTATAGCCAGAATTCGAAAAAAATCAAGAAAAATTACCAGATTTCTATAGGCGGTTCAAGTAGGTAGCAAAAAATATGTTGAAGGATCTTTTTAAAAAATTAATCCATATTTAGCTTGTAGTCAAGCTTGGCTAAATCTTTCTGTGGATCCTCTGCACTCTGGCTACATAACAGAATTGACCAAAAAAAATAAAAAAATACTGATGGGTACTAATTTCCTTCACTGTCAGACAAAACAAGCCTTCTCCCATAGCCAGAGTGAACCAACACCCATAACTCTGCCAAAGTCAGATAAACAGAGGCGTTGCTGAACAGTAAGTTACTTATCATTGCTCAGTTGTATCCATTGTGACAATGTGGTTGAGCAAGAAAAAGTAATATGGAACACAACTGGTAGGGTCTCTATTCCACCTAGAACCGTCTCCAGCTGGTTTTTCAAAGAGGTGGTGACTGGTTCTACTAGGGCATGGTTTTTAGAGCATAAACTGTGTGTTCCCCATCGAAGGTTCAAAGCACTAGTGGAAGGGATAGAACCAAAAGTGGAACCATCAGATGACCATCTAAGAAACAACTTTCCAAAGTACATGGATGAGTGTATGGTAAGGATTGGGAAGAGGGGGGGGGTGTTCATGGGATTGGGGTTGAGCTCTTGACTCCCATGTCCTACTGGATCTGAATTTCTAGAACAGCCCCCACTTCAAGGTACATATGGCCAGAGTGAACCAGCCCCCATGACTGCACCAGTTGGCCGTTCCGTCCACAGGATGGGCCACAGTTCTTCATCGGGTTCCTCACACTGCCTTGACCAACATTGGAGCACAGTCAAACCTTTTCAGCTGCTGACCTTTAACTTTTCTTTTTAGTCGGTATTTTCCCAATCTGACCTTGCCCTCCCACCTAGCTACCCTCCTGACCTAGTTACCCTAACTACCTACCTGCCTATCTACCAACATACCTTCCTTACTACTTGCATACTTGGGTACCTGCATACCTGCTTACTTAACCCATCTACCTACAAGCTTGCCTACCTACCCGCCCACCTTCCTACTTTCACTTACACAATGCCAACATTTGTCGATGGATATAACAATATGAAGGTATTGCATAGAACTTTATGACCTCGATTTTACAAGGTTGCATCTTCTTTCAACTATTTAATGCATGATTCACTTAATTTAGTTTACTTAATTTACTTAAATTATGGGCACTAGATTTCAAAATTTGATGTATTTATGAATATGATGTACTTAATAAATATAATGTACATTTTAGGAATTATATGTCCTTGTTTAAAATTTTATTTAATGAAAATAAATAATATTTAAGGTGTGAAAAATCACAAATATTTATGATTTTTGCATCTTTTCATGCTAATTAAAATAAACTCAAAAACATATTTTGGAAGGAAATCTTCTTTTAAGGATATATGGAGCAAACCTCTCTACTTGAAAACATGTGGTTGGACTACTATGTAAACCACTCATTTTCTAGTGGTACCACTATAGTGGGTTTCTAATAGGCTTAATGGTTGGTCCCTAGTGGGATAAGAAAACCGCCGAATAAGTGATTGGGTGGTTCAATCCATTTTTAATTTATTTTTTGTTTTTTAAGGATGCATGGGCAACAAGTGTATTCATTAGTGCTTCAATGGGTGGTTTCATGCAATGGTCATTAAAGTGACTAGTCAAACTTTGTTTGATTGGTCAAACATAATTTTGACTGGTCAAATACCATGTGGCACTTAAACATTGGCCACTAGGCTTGGCCGTGTGGCATTTAAGCATTGCCACTAAATCTTGGTGTCATAATCATGTATTTAGTTAATTATGGACTTTTGAAATGTCCACAATTAACAAATGGCATTTAGAGATTGGAAATTTGGATAGAAATTTTGATTTATGGACCACCTTATGATGCAACAATAGATATTAGTCATGTTTTGCCTCACTAAATGATCCAACAAATAAATATTTCAAATGTTTTGTTTTAAAATTTTCATTTTAAACACCAGATTTGAAAAGTCTAGAATTAACTATTTAGTCCAAAATTAATTAAATACATCACTGACATTGCGTTTAAACATTAGCCACTAAGGCTATGCCACATGGCTAAAACTTAAATGACCTAGGTTAAAACTAAGTACTTAGGTCTAGGAACCTAAATATTTAAACATAGGCACCTACACCTAGGGCTAGGAACCTAAAACCTAAACAATTAGGCTGAAGTCTAGGAGATTAAAGTAGGCTTAGGAAATCTAGGCCTACCTTAGGAGCCTACATTGTCCTTTCCTAGGTTGCACCTAAAATTAGGCCATTAGACTAGGCTTAAATGTAGGCTACCTAAATTAAGTTTACACCTAGGCCAACTAGGTAGGAAAATCTTATTTTATTTTGAATTTTCCCTTTAAGGTTGAGCCATTTCAATTGGTTCATCCCAAGTGGTTTTCCTTTTTTGAATACTTTAGATGCTTGAGGTGCTTCCATTTATATTTTTCATCATTTGGAAAGCATGACAAACAATATGGGATAAGCTTTTGGGGAAGAGAAACATTCTCACATGGACATATAACACCAAAGCCTTTTAGTTCATACAACATTATCCCTAAGTAATTATGTAATACATATTAATGAAGTAAATAAAGAGGTAAATAAATATGTATGTTAATTGTAAATATCTAATTATATAGTTGTAATGTCTAATAATTGCAACCATATTATAAATCATAATTATAATTAATTATATTGTTGATTAATAATTACAAGCATATTGTTACTAATTCTTTACAAATTTGACCATAGATAAATTAAGGTAAGGTAGGATATTTAAGTACTATAATTTATATGTGAGGCTAGGTATGTATGGAGTAAATATGTAGAGGCTATGTACATATAAACAAAGTTATACCCATGTTAACTACATGTTAGCCTACCTTAACGTAAATATAGATTTTTATACGTACTTAGATAAGTACATAAGAAATTGTATACAAGTATGTAGTTTAATACATAGGCTATGATATACTTAATCTGTATATAGATTACGATATACCTAACCTAACTATAGGCTACAATTTACATACCTTCCCAAGATAGTGGACAATTTTTCATAAGGTGGTATGAAAAGGTAAGTAAAAGGTGATTTTTTAATAAAAATTTCAAAAACTTTATGTGAGGAGAAGCATTTTCTTTCAAGAGTCACATCATGGTTGTTGTGTGAGACTTGAGCTCCAGCTTCATCTTACTTATCTCACAAATGTAACTTTATCAAGAAAATGCCTACCCCTATATTCACACCAAGTGCCACACATGCATCCACATCATTTTATTTTATTTTGTGTTACACAACATTTTTGGTTTAAATTGGTGAAATTTTCATTTTTTTTTCATAACATTGACTTATTATTGAGCTGCCATCAAATGTGATTACAAAGTAAGGTGCCCTCCACATATATTTTACCCTAGGGTTCATTTCATAATTAAATAATTTTTATAATATTGAAAAAACAATCATGAAAATATGAAGTTGAGGTGTGGAAAACCATAATAATTATCACATGTTACAATCTAAATAATTTCACACTTCATAAAACAATGTCATGAAAATAATAATAATTTCAAATTTTAAAAATGATTATTTTTTCTAAAAATAATTTATTATTCTTTTTGAAAACATGAAAACCAACCCTAGACAACAATACTAGAAAAAAACTACTAATACTTAAAAATTTGTATGTTAGAAAAAATATTGCATCCCCTTAACAATGAGGGGGGCATTTCAATGCAACGTAATGGATTCTTTCTTGTGTAACACATTCTTTCCCATGTAATGCATGTTTTCTCATGAAATGAAAGTGAAAATGAAAACATGTATTCATTTCTTTAAGTAGAGGAATGCCCTATGTCAAACATTCTTTAATTTTCAACCATGTGTGGACATGGGTTGGACACATTTGGCATGCACTTAGCTTGTTGCTTGTTTAGAGGTTAGTAAATAGCCACACATGACTCCATTCGAAATGTCATGTACGCCTTCACTTGAAAGAATGCGCATGTTGTATGGAAAGAGCATTGGTATGCCTATATGTCAGAAGTTTCATTACGAGTTGATTTCTGCATGACTTAAGAAAACCAAGCCTTCATTGCTAATGTGGTGGTTATTAATTCGACGAGGGAGATGGTGGCTTCAACTATCATTAATCAACCAACAGGTGTAGTTACAAAACTTAACGCCATTGCTAAAATTCACAAGTATAAAAGGCTTCATGGGGGGCACCAATTTATTCTAATGGCCATGGAGATGCACGGTGCACTTAGGCATGATATGGATTGTTTCATTAAAGAGTGTGCCTATCTTTTTCGCCATAGATGATCGGGAGGTTATTTATCCTTATGGTTTTGCATTCAATTTTTTAAGCTATGTGTTAGTATTGCTCTTCAATGTGCTTTAGCTTTCACCATAGAAAGGAAGATTGCATTGGTAGTTAATGTTTGTTCTAGACCTCCCATTATTATTGGATCTCATGATTTGCATGCAAGCAACATTAGAAGGGTTGTGGGTGAAATAACTTCCTACCACGAGAGGGACTAGTTTTTTTTTGTGGGTTCTTGTGGGTTGTGCATCTTTTGACCTTTCTTTGGCCTTCCCTTTTTGTTTCCCTTATGATGGTTCCAACCATCAATCTTTTATTGGATTTTTGTGGAGATTTGATTATTTTCAACCATGGGCCTCATGCTAATACCCTTGGTGTCAAGGATTCAAATTAAAAAATACCCTCCACTTAAGACATTCCTCTATACATAATCAATTATAAGGTAGACAACAAGTTGTCATCAACTAATTATGCCATGCAAGCCTTCCCTTGGAAGAACCCAGAAGGAGAAGTTTGGTGAAGGCACATGACTTGGCAAAAAGGGCCATTGATGCCTAGTTCATGGGCACTTAAAGCTAGGGAAATATTAGGGAACCTAGGTAGAATTGATAGCAAATGATAATTTTGCATACCAATCAAATCATAGGATCCAATATGTCTCATTTTGAAACATTATATGTCTATTTTGTGTGTAATCCATTGCATGATTTTACTTTTCTCTTTTGAATAGATACCAAAATGGCTCCATTATTTTCACCTCCCATAGAGCTAATAATTGGACAACATGGATATATGTCAACTCCCCCCCCCCTGCAAAGAAATTAAAAAATTTGATTTGTTTTCTTTTTAACTTTGACCTTGTTTGTTGATGAGTTGTTTTTGTATTTCCTTTTGAAAATAATTAATGCACACATCATGTGAAATTTCATAATAATTAATATCAAGTTACATAGGTTTCCATTGCCCTATGGATGTAGAATTGTAATTTCAAAAGCAACTAATTGCTATTCTAATTAAATAATTTTGTCCACCATTTTTTGTTTTATATGACCTCCAAGGCTTTGACTTAGGGTTGGACCTTGTCCTTCGTCCTTGCCTTCCTTTGCCTTTGGAAATTACAACTTCATAACCTCAACTTCCATTGTTGCCTTGGGGTGCAATTTGAGATGTGGGTCATAACAATGATCCATGTTGTGACCCTATTTCCCACAATAATCCCATTGCAATTGAACAAATGGGATTTGATTTTTCCCCTTGCTCTTTTGGGACTAATCATTTTTGGCATGGGCCTTTCCACAAGACCAACATTGAGCCTTTATTTTTAGTCGGCTCATAAATGAAAGCACATGTGATGATGTCTGAAAGCCTTTCAATGGTCCTTTGGGCATTTGCATAACATTCTTTTTTTCTTGCCCATGTTGTTGGGATGTTTGTTAGTAACTTTGAGTTGGTAGGCTCCTTAGATTATCCTTGAAAAACCCAAAAGCCACCACTTGCTATTTCAACATGTTTCATTTGGTTCATTTCACCAAAATGAACACATTTGCCAATGTTAAATGAGCTAGTTGCAACAAAGTGATCCTACACCATTTTTTTCAATTCGTGGTCCAAATTAATTCCATACCAAAATTAGATTACTAGTGTTTTTGTGACCCCTTGAGTTGTGTTAATCAACCTCTTCATTCAAATATAAGCCTTTTGTAAACTTTCATGGGGTTTACGTTTAATAACCTATAAATTCCACTATTTCTTCATGCATACCCCTTGGTAATTTCTTCACAAAACAAGAAAGAGCTCCATAATAAGATTGAAAATAGGTGGTGGTCCCTATGTATGTTGTGGAAGGACATGTTTTTGTACTACTTTTGGGGCTTGCTTGTGTAAACATATGGGAATTACACATTTGTTGTATATCACACTATGTCTCAAAATTTTGGATGAAATGCTTGTTGAATTCAATGGTGCCAATTGCATTGGAAAACTAATGCAACTCCTTGGTGGCTCCATGCATTCATATGTAGTAGTGGGGCAACAAATGTTACATGTGATGTAACCTATTCCTCAAAATTTGACCCAAATTCCCTTGAAGATGTTGATGATGTCAATGGTTGGAATTACACCCCTTGTTTTATAAACCCATTAACATTGCTTACGTTCCAAATAACAACCTCATTTGAAGTTCATAGCACCTCCATGATGCCTACTAAATTGATAGCCCTAGGTACCCCAAACCAACCCTAAATTTTGTTGTCCAAACCTTAATTTTTAAAGGATGTTGAACCTATAGGGTTTTTAACTAAATAAGGCACTTGCATCCACTAAGAACAACTTCATAGGGACAAACAATTGAACATGACAATTGTGGTTTATTGGCAATCAACCCAATTTCACAACCACAATAATCAATAGAAGACTTTGGTGATCAAATTTTAAAATGTACACAACACCAAAATTAAATCCAACCTAACCTTTCCTACTAATTCCCAACCTTCTTTTTGCAATCTTAGGGATTTGTGGTTTAATGGAAAAAATGGACAAATTGGGCTTGTTTGGTAAACCCCAAATTTTTCATATTATTTGTGTTTCACAAACTCATCATGGCATCTAGCAAGGTACACACATTGTGTTTGAAACTTGTGTTTTGCAAACTTGTTATGGAACAACAAGCCTCACATATCTCACACTTATACTCTCGCAAACAAGTCAAGAAACAAGTGCCCCCAATACAATACAAAAAGAGACTGAACTTTTTCATACAAAATGAACTCCCACTTTTGAAATTTCAGCCCAAAAATTACAACAAAACATTTAAGCAAAACAATCAAAAGTTGGTACCACAACATTCTAGCAGTGTTGACGGCATGGCATTCCCACCACTTGTGAGTTACATGTACTAGTGCTTATTGGCACAAGTGTTAAGCTGCCCAAAATATAATAAAAACTGATTTTGTGCACACCACTTGCTTCCACCTTTGAAAAACCCTTCAAAACTCCATCTCCAAATGGGCTGAAATTTCTCACACACATAGGCCTCCTCTCCAAGAACCCAAGGTGCAAAAATCATGGAATTCTGGTTCTATATGCCATCAACATGAATTTCCAAAAACATTCCAATTATTCTCGATTTGAAAAATGAATTTGCAGAATTAAAATGAAAGTTTTAATTATTGTATGGCATTGTTCTAGAAATTAGTTGTGAGATCGTGATTGTGCAATGTTGCAAACTCATGAATTGGCAAAATTGTTGAGATAAATATCTATTTACAATGTGATCTATTGAAAATGAATTCACTTTTTTTCAAATAATTGTGATAGCAATCTACTTAAAACCAAAAACAAGATCCAAACTAGACTCCAAACTGATTTTTTAATAAAAGTCTTATTTCAAAACTTGAAGCTTAAGGATTTGAAGAACAAGAAGGCTCAGGGTCATAACCTCACTGAGGGTTCCATCACAGTTTCTCTTGGAATGTGAGACGTCTGAACAAGACAACAATTGGGTTTTCCTTTAAGAGACACTTTGGATTTAACTTGTACAAGTGCAAGGGCAACAACCTTTAATGCAAAGATTTTTTGACTAAAGAAAACTAAATTTTAAAAGTTATAATTATTAATAAAAATGAAATAGGAGATCATCCTCCTAATCAAGTTCCAACTAAACCTTCATGCATCTAAGTTTTAGGTGAATATGGGTCCTAAATTTGAGCAATATTTCACAAAAAAATTCCTATATATATGGTGAAAACATGCTTTTGAGGTTGAAATCAGTGGTTTTTTTTGGAAAAATCTGTTTTTTAGTCTAAATTCAGCTAATTTTACTGAAAGTTTGAAAATTTTCGCCAAAGCTCTGAAACTACAAAATTGAAAAAAAGAATACTGGCTGAAATTGGGCAAAAATTGACCCACAAAAACAAGCCGATTACAACTGGAACTTACCCAGAAACCTTATTTATGTATGTAAAAACCTCAGCCTAGATTTGTAGTATATGTGGATGCACACTTCTAGAGTGGAACAACTTGAGGGGAATTTTGAAAAATGAGACACTCATATGCAGTGTTTTTTTTGGGGGCAAAATTTTGCCAAATTTTGACCTATGCAAAGGAACATTTTCCATGGGAAAAATGGCCCAAATTCGCCAGGTTTCAAAATTTGTTTTTCCAAATTGCCAGATTTGTATGATAAGTCCCAGTAGGTAGCTAAGAATATGGAAGGATTCTGGTTTTTTTCTACTTTCATATTTAGTCTATAGCCAAATCTGGCTAAATCATCTTAGGGATGATTGCTGCTTCAGCTACATCACAAAATTGAAAATAAAAACCCTGCCCATACGTGTGGCATTTTGTCAGGTACCCTGGTAGGAACATTTTAAGAGGATGAAGCATTACGCCATATAATGTGCCCTGTGGAAACACTAGAAAAACAGCACCCTGCATGCACAGACGACAAATTGCACAGAATGTGAAGGGAGGTGTGAGCCTTCAAAATCAACGGCTCGGATGGGACATGGGCTTCATCACATACATCCAATGGATGGATGGCTAGGGCACTGCAACAAGGCCATTTGTGGGAAGACCTTGAAGGAAAAGCAAAGGGTCCTTATTGCAGGCTGATTCAGAGAGATATCCAGTAATCTGCATGGATCTTTAGGGAATGTGTTTCTATTGTGCAATTCTTTTTGGAATGGATTCTGGATCCCGACTGTAAGGGGGAATAATAAAAAAAGCTTGGATCATGTACATGAGAGCCAGTGGAATGTTTTACTTGGATCTCATGTTTGGGTTTCCATTATTGGGCCTAAATTAATCTGAGTTCTAGTGGAAATCTAAATAATATTCCACTAGCTCTCATGTACATCCAATCTTTTTTTTCCTTACAATCAGCATCTAGAATCCATTCCAAAAAGAATTGCACAATAGCAGTTCTGGCACACAAACATATAATGAGCCAACATTTATGCACACACAGTTGCACATTAGGTCACATTTTGCAGGCTTTGGATTAGGGGGAAAAAGGGTGTTGTAACTAGTGTTGTTTCATGACCTCTAAGTGCACTTGTGAGTGTCATTTCAAAGTGCAGGAGTCTTAGAGAAGGGCTGTCCACAAGGAAATGCTCTCCAGAGCTTCCTGATCTAGATGTACATTCTCAAGGCTATCTGAGAACTTGTCTTTGTAATTGCATGTAAATGTCCAACTCTGGGAGTTTTCTGGTCACCCAACACAACAAAATACAGATTCAGCAGCTTGCAGTGATTCCAAAGGAAGTTTTCTGAGTTCAGTTTCTTGTAGTGGTTTGCTTATACTAATTGGTCCTATTTTTCTTGTAAGGGAAGAAGAATGAGGTCATCCTTTTTGGACAACCTGTAAGTACTCCCCAATTTCACCGTTCAAGTGCTAGCACTTGTGTTGCATCTAGAGAAGATCCTTGTTCTCTCTGGCATTGTTTACTTACTTTACAGCCTGGGTGCGTTCTAAAAGCTCATGTGCCAAGTTTTCTGAAGCATGCTGAGAGCTTGAAGAGGAAAGGAGCTCAAATATCATTTGTATGTCTGTCAATGATCATTACACTATGACTGCTTGGGCAGAGCAGCTAGGAGCAGAAAGAGAAGGTAATAGCCCCCCATTTCATTCCACAGATAGAGTGCCCAGATGGTCGGCACGCCAATGTGATCGCCTTTTTTGTGAGCAACAATGTAGAACCCTTTGGATTTTTCTCCATGAGGCTCATCAATGACTATCTAGAAATTTAGACAAAAGAGCCGGAAACCCATCTACCAGCTCTTTGTTGGCCTTGCCCACCAAAGCAAGGATATTGTGTTTAGATTCATTAGAGTATAGTAGCTCAATGGATTTTGGCCCCTAGGTGATAGGTCTATTTTTATATGAGGATTTTTGAAACATGGTATTTTGGCTTGTGTTGAAACTTAAGATTAGTTATAGAGTTATGATATCTTGAAAGATTTTGGTTTCTTTAAGAGGATTTTTGGAAGATTATATTTTTGCACGGTGAAATATTTGAGTTTCCATAATTCTTCTTTTGCCTTAAGATACCCTTTTGAATGTAAATGGCAAGGCTACAGTTTGACACACCCCTTGTTATCATTGGGAAGGAAAGGACTGGAATCGCCACAATGTGAAGAGTTCTACTGAGAACAGTGCTCTTTCATGGTCACACTAAGTTTGACATACATCTGTAAATCTCTTGTTGCAGATTAAATCTTATGGTGACTTTGATCCAAATTTCCAGAAGTTTGATTGACGTAGATCATGGTCATTGAAATTACAATGGTTCTTCCCCAAGGAGTGTGGCTCTCAAGTGTGTCATCTTTTGCCACATCTTGAGATCCGAAAGCACATCAAGGAACACGAGGTGCGGGTATTGGTGTGCATGTTTTATGTGTGACTATGAGATGGAATTCAATGAAGAGATGATTCAAACTCCATTGTGAGCAACACAATCCTCCATTGCATAATTGTAGGTTGACACGGTTGGGAAAAAACCATGTCAACCTTACCATGTGCCCAATGTGGTTAGGTCAATCCTCCATTGCATAATCCTAGGTTGACATGGTTGTGAAATACCCATGTCAACCTTACCATGTGCCCAATTGGGGTTTGGTCATATGGGAAAAAAATAAAATTAAAATGGATGGTGCATTGGATGAAGTATTTGGCAATGCATGAAATGATAGTATTTGAATGAAGTTTTCTCTTCAATTGTCTTTTGCAAAATAAATTGACATAACAAATTGTTTATAAGTTAAGGCGACAAATGTTTTCCTTACCATTGTTTTCAAGGCAAGTTTGTTGCCTATTATGATTAGCAACAATAGGTATGAAATGATATACTTGATCAATCATAACAAAAATTGTAGTAGTCTATGGAAAAAATGCACATTTTAATGTGAATTACCATGTTTTGTTAACCACACTAGAAATTAATGTAATAGTGAAACTTGTAGTACCTATTGTTATAGTTAAATCCACTACAACTTGTATTAAAAAGTGTAAGATAACTACAATGTAGTGAACATGACAAGAAAACTAAGACCCCAAGTGAGCCATTGCAATCCAATTGGGTGGAATTGTTTGAAACTACAATGCTAATCAATTGGTTGGAAATAATCAAATCGATGAAAGCTTTCACAACTAATGACATCACATATATTGTGACATCAAAAAGGAGTTTAGAAGAAATATTGAAGGATATCAAGACAAAAATCTTGGAGACCAAGTATACTCAACTTGGGACAATTGTTATAGGTAATATTTGACATTAAATGTACCATCTTTAACTTAGTACCATCACTTGAACCTATATTTGTTTTAGTAGCAATCGATCATCAAATTGTAGTTACATAGGTTCAAGTAGGAAAAAATTTCATTGAGGATCTTTTCCTAGATGGTGGTTCTAAAATTAGTAATATTACTAAAAAAATTACTAATGCAATTAAGGTTATCAATTCCAAAACCAACACCTTATAATCTACACATGGCAAATCAAACCATTATAAACCTTTACACAACACCACATTTTGGGTTTTGCAACTAGCCTTTACAACTACACACTAATTAGGAAGGACATATGCTATTAGCAACTAATGAGTTGCTAAACCCATGTTGTTTCACCCATTTAGTTACAAAGGGCGTTCAGTTGCAAAGCCCAATCATTTTAATAACTATATATATTTTTGAAAATTGTAATAATGAAATTCCATGTCATCATTAACATTGGTATGACATGTAAAGTGCATGCCATCTCAACTTAATCATTTTATTCAACTAAATGTTACAAAAAATGCCATGATGATGGATGGATGATGTGTTAAAAAATCTATAAACACATTACGAGTCATTGCACATTATTAAAAGTTAACCTAATTTAACCCATGTAACTAACGTAGCCAAAAGTCAACTTAACCTAACCTAACTGGGCTAAACAACCTAACCTAGTTCGTTTAACCAAAAATCAACCTAGCTTAACCTAGCTTGGCTAACTACTTATGTTAAGCAAGTTAGGCTAGGTGGCTTAGATTATAAACAAACATTGGACTCCTAGTCCAAGAAAGTCTAAACTAGGCTACCTAAATTAAACCAAATGGTTTAAATATCATAGGTTGCAAGAATGAAGACTTGAACCCCTCACCTTCACTTTGGGGTTTAAGTCCTCATCCATTGCATTACCACAATTTTTATACTAAAGTATATTTAACAAAAAGTTATACAACTCAAAAGTTTCGTGTTGAATTAACCTTGGCCACCCTAGGTTGACCTAATTCAACTTACCTACTACCTACAACCTAGCCTAGACCTAAACCTCCTTAGGTTGACTTAAAATGAACTAGTTTTTCAACCTATACTACTTATTAACCTAACCTAAGTTAACATGGGCATTATTAGGCTACAAATAAATTAACTTAAGATAATTATGTCACATTTAATTGCATATGGTCCCACAAATTTGAAATGGTTACAAATTTGATCAAATATCTTGTAATGAAACTACTTTAGTTGACTTAATAAGAAATCTAAAGCTAGGAACTTAGGAAAGCCTACCTAGGTTAATCTATTAGTAGGATAACATATCCTACGTATATTAAAAATATTAAATGTAATAAATTTCTTATGTTTAACTAATTAACTTACAAAGTAGCCTATATTACGAAATAGGTTTTTACTAAGTAGCTTACACACATAGGTTACCTTAATAGGTATGTTAACCTAAGCTTGTGTGTTAAGTAGTTAAAAAGTCAAGGAGTCATGTGTCACTTTTTTCAAAATGACTATTAATATTGTAGTCATAATTATAAGTTAACAATAGATTATTTAGTACACATACACATGCATGTGAATTCATGATTTCAAAAACTTCAGGGCACACAAAAAATTATGGCATGCCATGACAAATATTGGTGCCATAAATTCAAAACACACAAAAACTTATGATGTCACAAAAAATCATGGATTGCCATGAAAATTTGTGGCACCTTGTTACCAAATGGCATGCCATGTCATTATCACATGGAAAACTGAATCGTTATTAATCATAAAGGATAAAAATATTTTTAACTAATTAATAAATGAATCAATTCATCAAATCAATGACATGCATGAATCATGGAGGCAAGCTACCACACGAGCCTAAAGCTTGAACCTAAAGCCTAGAATTCGAATGTAGAATGGTAAAATGTTTTTCGCTTATACACATGTAAATAAAACTCAAAAATTTAACCGAAAAATGAATGTTGTACTAATAAACCTAAAAACAAACATGGGGATCAATGTAAGCATTCATCTTCATTATGGATGAATGTTTTATTTTATCATTAAAGTATTATGGATAATTTTTTTGCCATAATTTTAATTAACTCAACCTTTATGCCACACAATCTAATTATATATGACATAAAATTTGTTGAATAATATAATGTAAATTCCATTATAGATGTATTTTATGGCTATGGTTTAAATGCCATTATTTAAACCATGTCTTAACTATATTACTATTATTATGTTAACATCCATCCCATGGTCATTGTTGTTCAAAAAGATTTAAAATAATTATTTTTATTTTTATTTTATTTTTTTCGAGCAAATTGACCTAATGTCATTGACAACAATGGGTTTTTTCCTCTCCTCCTTTAAAGGTGCCACAACTTCTTTCAAACCTATTTATAATTATCATTGGCAACAATGGGGGTTTTTTTTTTATCAAGGACGCCATGACGTTCTTCAAAATTAACCAATGTTGTTAATGATAATGGATTTTGAATGTTTTAAATATTTTAAAACTATGTAATGTAATTAGTGATAATGGGTTTTTGAAATAAATTAAAATTCAATATTAGGCACCTTACTTGGTTTTTTTCAAACAACCTACTATCATAGATGATAATAGGGTTTTATAAATAATTATTTATTTTCAAAGCACCCCAATTTTCCATGAAGTAAATATATAATGTTGTTAATAGATTTCTTAAACAAAATCATTTTGGTCCTATCATCATATTTTTCCCTACTATCACAATTTCATTATCCATCATTATTAAATAACATTCAAGTTTGAGATATTTAATATTTGGAAAATAAATGAAGATGAATATAAATAATTTTGAATTTATTTATTTTCCAATCATGGATGAAATTCATCCATGTAAAAATAAAATTCATCTATGGACATATTCATCCATGTAGGTGGATTAAAATCACATTAAACTTTGAATTCCAAGCTCAAAGCTTCAAGTTCAAGCTTCACACTCATGCACAAGCCAATTTCATGAATCATGATGTTGACAAATAGGACCACATCATCTTGTCATCATGCCATGTCATCATCATGGGAGATTGAATCATTATTAATCGCAAAGGTGGATGGTTCTTGCAACTAATTAACTAATGAATGAAAATTGAAAAATTATATGATAATTGCTAAAAAAATCAACAAGTTGTCATAATGACTATATTTGCAAAACCTTGATGCCATGTGGCATGTTGATGTCTCTTTGCCATTACTTGGTGATTGTTATGATTAAGTAGGTATGAATGTAATTGAAAAAAACAATAGTCATTTTTGTGTATGGTTTAAAGGATAGGATCTCTTGTAGTGAAGGTAAAGTTTTTGGACTTACATCTTGATGCAAAGAGCTACATTAAAGGATTGGACATCATTTCTAACATAGTGACCAACAAATAAATGCCTCATTTTATTCAAAGTAATGTATGAATCATCATGTTAAGTAGTAGTCAAATATTTTATTAGCACGTCACAATGCCAAAACACGTCTTTTACGACTTATACAATTCAACTATAATCATTTTTCTAATCATTTATGCCATCTTTTAGTTTTTTCTCCCATTGTAATTCAAGAGGACAAGTCATAAAAAACATGTTTTGGCATTGTACATGTGGAATGCCACATCATCATGTTGTGAAACTAAAAGTCGTTATTCTAGTTCTAAAAGTTAGGGTACTTTTACTTAACTAATTTTAATTTATTTAAGCATATTATTAAAATTTCAAGAATAATAATATATTTATCCAAAAAAACCCACTAGTCATCATATTAACTATAGTTGCAAAATCATGACATCACATGACATCTCAATGGCCTTTGCAACTACATAGTGATTTTTGTGACAAAGTAGTTATAATTATAATTGAAAAGGATAGTAGTTGTTTCTTTGACCCATCAAAAAACCCATAATGTGTTATTGTGTTCGGTTTAATGAAAGATCTCGAATTTTTTGTCCATGGAATTCCCTATACAATTACTTTCATTGTCATATAAAATAGTGTATTGGATTCTATCTACTTTATGTTATTAAGTTGTCCTTGGGACAAAGATGTTAAACTATTTCATGATTGGGGCTATGTAATACCATTACTATCTAAGTAAGTAATACAATACAACCATACACATTATCAAGAAATTAGGAATATAGACAAAATGACTTAAAGTGTGAGTTTATTATGATTTCCATTTTGGAATATTTTATGAGGAAAAATATCCAGATTTTATTATAAAACCAAAGTTTTTCTTGATAGGAACTATAGTTGTACATAAACCAACTAGGTGAAAGTAAACAATTATATATATTCCATCAATCTATGTTGGGTTAATTGAATAGGTATTTGATGTATTTGTTAAATTGGATTTTGTATTACTTGTTCAAATAGTTATACCTCACAATATTTTAAAGTAGCATTTACAGAGACATTATTCTAATTTGAAGTGGGAGAAATGATAATTAATGAAACACTTGTTCATGAAAGAGTTCAAAATCTATGCATTATTGGTTGCATTATCACATAAAAAGAATATGTTGTGAGGCGACTTTTTGTCCCTTTACTTTTGGTTCTATGAGGTGATTATACTTGAAAGTACATATGCTACTGGTGAAGGAAAAAAATGCAAAGTGTGTTTTTAGATGTAGTTGAAACCAAATAGCTTGCCTCCTATGCATCATTTACGATTTAAAATTGATAGATATATTTTTTAAGTTCAAACACTTTGAATCCTAAAAAAATTTTGTTAAATTATCATTCATTCACACCAACCTTTAAGGATTCAACACCATGTTCAACTTGGCAATAAACCACCAGTCACTTAAATTATTATTCCTATCACATACATTATTCAAATCTAGTTTGCCTTAGCTCATTAGATTTCTAACCACAAGGCACATATGCCTACCAAATTCCAATTTCTAAACCCAAACTAGTAAGAAGTTATGCTACTAAACCTAAAAGGGTTTTACGAAGATAGAAAATTCAACTTGGCTGCAGACCATTAGTCACTTAAAGTAATACTCCTATCACATATGTTATCCAAATTTGGTTTGATTTTGCTCAATAGAAAACTAGCTACAAGGCATGTTTGCCTACCAAATTACAGGTTCTGCACCTAAACCAATAAGAAGTTGTTCTACCAAACCCGAAAGTGTTTTATAAAGGTAGAAAGTTTAATTTGACTATACACCTCCAGTCACTCAAATTATTAATCTTATCATATACATTATTAAAATATGGCTTGCTTTAACTCATTAGAAAGTTAACTACAAAACACATCTACCTCCCAAATTCTAGGCTCTACACCCAAACTAATAAGAAATTGTGCTACCAAACCTGAGAAGGTTTATGAAATTCCTCTAAAATTTCAAGTTCCCAACCCTATCCCTACTCACTTCCATTCTTTCAAAAGTACTGCAAACATTCAATCCACTCTCCCTCTTTCCACCATCTATTAATATTAATCATTCTTCTCCTCCCAAGGAAGGTTGAAAGAATAAGTATTTTCAAGACTCAAATCGAAAATTATGTCTGGAAAAAAAAAACCCCCAATGATCCAAACTCGCCCTTTTAAAGAAAAGAAAAAGGAAAGAAGTGAAAAAAAATCCCAACTTGGTGGCCAATGGAAAGTTCCAATGTTTAGTGGCCTTTGGAAGGTTCCAATGTTTTGTGGCCTTTGGAAGGTTCCAATGTTTTGTGGTCAATGGAAGGTTTTAATGTTTAGTGACCCTTGGAAAGTTCCAATGTTTGACGGTCAATGGAGGGTTTTAATGCTTAGTGGTTCTTGAAAGGTTCCAATGTTTGGTGGCAAATGGAAGGAGAAGGAGAAGCACCTTTTCACCTCTTCCCACTTTCCCTCAACAAATTTTACTTAAACCTTCATTTTTATATTGATCTTAAGGTTTTACTTTACCATGGTTTTAGGCTTTACTTACACACTTCCTTCCTTTTCATTGACTTATAAATTACAACCATGCATCTCAATGTAACAAATCTTCCACACATTCATTGTCGATTTAATTTTGATTGAAGATCCCTTTTCCTTTCCTCGAAATTATGGTGTCGCGTATGGCCATGTCTTACAAGCCTTAAGTTATACAACTGAATGAAGAACTGGTTCCAGAGTCATCTGTAAATTTGACATTGACGCAACATCTTCGTGATGAAAATCCCAAACCACGAAAGGTGTGCACTCGTCTGGAAATTGATCCCCCTCGAACTTAGTATTATTGCATTTCTCCGAACTTTGGCACCCTGGTGATTTTGTTGTAAGTTGACCCTGCATTTAGTGATGAACTTGAAACTGTTTGTGAAAATTGTTATGAAACTAAAGACACCTCTATCTTCACATGGTTTTCAATTCTTGGCGTTGGACATTATCATTGGTTATGAGTCCAATTTGCCAACTGCCTCCTAATAACAAGGCAAACTACTTAGTTTGCACCATTCGACGCATCTTAGATTTCATGTAGTTATGAAATATCACTATGGAATAGCCCATGATTCAACATGTGATTGCAGCTCTTCGTTGAACTTATCCACAATCTAAATAAATGTTTCATTCATTATGAAACTCATGTTGCCATTGCCACCCTATCACACTATTTATTTTATAGTTAAGTTATTTCGAATTAATCTTATGGTCATAAGGCTTAAAGATTGTTCTATCTCTATTGGACCTTTCATTAACACCTTTTCAACTACTTCATGAGTCTCAAACATCTTTGTTATTCACTAAATACTATAACAAGATCAATGTTTTGCTAAACACCACAGATTTTGGTGTCTACTTCTACCCCTAACCTTCTAAAGATTTTTCACCCCTAATTACACAACTGAGGTTTCTAAAACTATGGTTACTAGTTTTTCGTTAAAGAAAACAACCCCCCACGCAACCATGCACATTCATCATTCTTTATTCTAACATGAAGTTGATAAAAGCCCCTAATAACCTTGCCACATTCGAATATCCCTGATGCAACTCTTAAAAATTGAGACTACTGCACATGGTTTTGTCAATATGGCTCACACATGCATGTTGTCTCATGAGTTCATGCATGTGAATATGAACAAGAAAAAATGTTTCACAATATATTTTAACCATGTCACAAATATATTCTCTAACATAATATTCCAACGTGGAGGAATATTATATGACGTGATAAACATATCATACGACATTGGAAAAATATTCCAATATTTTGCCATGTCATTCACTTAATATACATCATCAAGAACAATTGCCACCCCCTCAATCCTCTTGAAGTATATGAAATCATCATTGACACTAGAAATGTTTTTAATAAAAAATTCAAATGATGCACAAGGTTTAGGAATTTGCATTTGTTACAAAATAGGTGGTTGATCTCAAGTTCAACATAAGTGTAAAACAAAGTTGTCCACAAAAGTGACAAAAATTTTATTTTTACCAGAAAATGCTCAGTTTTAAAAAGGTGATTAAATAGGATTATGTTATATACAACATAGATTTCATATGACAAAAGATATTTTAGCCATTCAAATCACATTAATGTGAAATGACCCTTGTTACAAGAGAATGTGAAAATTTGAATTTTGCAAATGTATCCTACATTGTAAGATAATTAGGAATGGTCATCAATGTACGAATGTAAGGAAAGGACATTTAGCAAAATAACTTTCAATCTAAAATTTAAATATTGTTGTGATGAAATCCAACATGTTTGTGGTTGTTGTTAGTCATATTAGTAAACTATTAATTTTATATTTTGGTATAAACCAAGTTGTTATTATTCAAGGAATGGGTATTTAGCTCAAAAGCTTTCATAGCACACATTATTAGTCTAAATGTAAACTCATTTGTTGTGTTGTGAACTTTCTATATAAGTTTGTCATTCTCAACATCTTTGCTCCACCTGCAAATATGCCTTGTTGAACTCATAAAAACTTAAACTTGTACCTTATTGTCATGGAAAAAAAAATGAAGCTTATCAATGCAAATTACCAAATAGAGGTGGGATATTGGACACGAAGGAACTACTTGCAAGATTTCAAAATTTATGTTATGGTGATTTGTATTTTTTATGAGGATTTTGTCTCCCAGATTGTGTCAAGCTTTCAGAGACAATCCATGGCCAACACACCCCACAAATCGAAGCTATAGTTCATTTGACTCTTGAAGCAGTTTGATTATTTATTGGGATTTATTTTTCAAAATAAATATGAACTCAAAAATGCAATCAGCAAAAAGTGGCCAAAAAACTTTATTCACATGGTGGAGGACTCATATGAATCATTAGCACTTATTTATTGCAAGGTGGAAAATGTATTGGTTTGATGGTCAAAACTGGTTTCGAAACTCCATTTTGAATGGGAGGATCTTAGAACTTGGTAGTGAAGACGAAATGCCAAAAGTTGTGATAGAATCATCGAAGGCAACAAACAATGATGAACCAAGGGACAATAATAAACCAACTTCAAATGTTGAAGGTTCACCTCAGTACTACCAATTACAAGGTCACCCATATAGATAAGGTCTTGGAATCAAATGGTAGTCATAAATTTTGGCAGATTGAAAGGATTGTCATGAGCAAGGATATGTAATGCATTAATAACAATGAAATATTGTTTATAGTTGGTGGAAGATGTGTATGCGTGTGGAACTATACATTGTTTGCTTTTGTGAAGTTCAATTAAATAAGGGATAGAAGTCAATGTTAATGAACATGGACCATTTATAAAGCAAACAAAATGATCTCAAACTTATGGGTTATAAGATTTAATGGAATGTTGGAAGTAATGAAAATGATTGAAGTCAAACAAAGTTTCCTTTAGTTTGGAAGGTTGGCACCCATATTGTCAAATGTCAATGACCTACATCAAGATACCACAATGCTTGAGTAATTACGAAAGGATATTGATATTGATTTCATGTAAAATTTGGTATACATGTTTTAATGTAGTTTATTGTTGTTCTTGATAATTGGTTGAATGTGAAAACAAAAAAGTTTTCTATAAGCACAATAAATGTATGAATGTGTTACATTGTAGGGGTTTAACAAATAATCGTGATGTGAAAAAAAACAATGATGAGAAGGCAAGGAACTATCAATTATAATATATTAACATGAAGATCATTCTAACAGGAACAATTGAAGAAGAAGAATATGAAGAATTCTTTACCCCAATGGAAAGCCCAAGAAGAAGTCCATCATCCAATTATCATACAAATGCAATGGAATATTTGACAGAACACTTTGCAAACAATTTCAACTTTCATACCATAAAAAACAATAAAAGAAAAAATTAGATTATAAGCAAAGAAAAATAAATGTTAGAAGAGGGTGTTGAAACTCTTATTATAAATGATGAAAAAGAAGAGGAAACCAATGACCTAGAGAGACCAATCATGATAGAAGCTGCCATCCAAGAATTCAAAGCTAGAATGACAATGTATTGAAGTTAGCATATGTGAGAAATAGTTATGTGTAAGAACTTGTATGGAAGGTTTTTTTTTAAGTTACCTTTTTCCACGGAAGCTAGTAAGTGTGTGTTTATGAAAAACACATTATAACCTACTTGTAAAAATAATTCAAGATGTAATTGGACAATCCTAATCCTTCATGTTGAACTTTGCATTTCTCTCTTTGTGGAAGACATTCCCTTGTTTATTTAGTGCATACTAGCATATGTTCTTATTGATTTAGAAGGTTTACATTTTAAAACCCATAAAACATACCCAATATGTTTTTAAATAAAAGTTAGTAACATGATTGGTCCAACCCTATGGACCAGTACATATTGGCCCTACTAAATAATAGGTGAAGCAATATAGTCATGGAAGTAAACTTTTTCAATTTTTCAAATTTCTTGTGCCTATATGGATGTCGACAACAAATCAACACACACACACACACACACACACAAGATTTGTTTAGTGGCCAAATTGTATAGTGTTTTGCCTAATTTATAGAATCCTTAGGGATTTTGAGTAATTCATAGATGGTAGGTGAATATTAAACCAAATAAATTTTCATGTTGACAAATATGAAGGTGTATGCCTTATAGTCGACACCGATTTGTGGTGGAATGATTTATTATTTCATGATTAAGTGAACTAAAGGATTTTACTACCTTTTCCAAAGTCTTATTTATTTATTTATTTAACAAAACACACATTTACTTATTTACAAATGTAGTGTGAAAAGGGCTTAATATTCAAGGAAAGCTTATTATGAGCCACCCACATGATATTTGTTAAGGTTGCAAAATGGATATATATTCTTAATAGATTGTAAATTACAACTATCATATGTCCTCAACCAAATTTTCATGATTCAATAAACTTATCAACATTCATGATTTTCCATGCAAAACTTCTCAATATTAAATTATTAAATTTCACATCAAGAATCTTAGAGGAGGTTGTTGAAGTTTATTGCCTTGGGGAAGGGGAAGGTAAAGGAATGGTTGCAAATGACATCATTGAGGAAACATAAAAGATATAGAATTAGATTCAAAATCATATCCAACCATTAGTCTCCCTAGTTTGGAGGTAGAGAAGGAAGGGTGTGTCAGATTCCTTGCAAGGACATTTATAAAGACAAATATAAAAAATTCGAGGAAGTTGGAAAAAAGATTCTTCTGTCTATTTTCTATTTTGTGTGGTTAGGAGTTCAGCTATAAAAAATCCCAATGAAATGCAACAAGGTGATGGGGAATTCTACATATGAACATAGAAACAATGGTAGATGAGTTTTACACATAACAAAAAACTATCTTGAATGAGAAAACAATCAAAATGTTGGCAACATGAATCATTCCCAATAATTCTAATGTTTTGGGAATAAAATCATTATAATAAATTGTCAAGTGATTATATTGAAAAAAAATTATTAGCACTTCCTATATTGAAAGTTTAATAAAACTCACAACACAATTACATGGAATCCACCATCCCATGAATTCGTAAAAAAAAATTCACTGATAATGAATTGATCATTGTAAACAAGGTAATTATTATACATAGACATTGAATTTAAGTGTGGAAAAGGAGACAGAACTTCACATATTGAAATTTGAACAGAACTTTCCACCCAATTGTAAGATAATGAACAATTGTCATCCACCCCCAAGTTCAATAAACATGGAAGCAAAAGAGACAAACATAGTTCAATCCTAGGAAAAAAAAAGCCATCAAGAACTATAAACTTCACCCTCATCGTCAATAAAAACAAAAACGTGGGGATCATAAAAAGGTACTGAAACAAGAGACAATGGTGAGGATATATTACATATCCACCATAATAGTGGCCCAAGCCTTAACATGCAGAGGCAATATTGGATTGGTCAAAGGACTTTGTTGGAAATGAAGGTGTGTAAAGATGGAATCTCTTAGCTAAATCTCTACAAGAAAAAAATGGATTTAGTTGTTGCAACACAAGTAAGCGATAGTATGAAAAAATTGGAAGAGTTGGAATTAAAAACCTTATTCACAATTTAGAACTATTCATCACTTCTTCTTCATAAAAGAGTTGGGATGAAGACCACGTGCAAATGGAATCTTGGACTTGGTTGCATGGGGACTAATACCAATGGTGTGAATACCTCTTGAAAAATGATCTCCTCAAGCTCAAGGGTGAGAATGTTGATGCCAAGCCCTTAACACGCCCCGAATGTTATTCCATGTGGAATAAAATTTTAAAAAGACATGTAATTTCCAACTCAAAAGCAAAGGCCTTTCAAATGTGAAGAGGAAAAGAATTTTGTAATGACATGCTCCACAATTCATGTCAACAACTAGGGATCTAGGCCTCATGAAGCCTCAATAAGTGTCTCTACGGTCCCAATATCTATTTCTTTTGTTGATTTGAATGGCCTCCCAAAGTTTGATCTTGACATAGTCATGATCCTTGTGAAATTGTACAAAACATCTTTAAAGGATAGATTGATTCCTTTGCTCATGGAATCAAGTGAGTGGGATCGAAGGCTAAAGTGTGGGTTGTTCCCCATATCAGGATTCGAGACTTTCATTGGCAAGGTAGCCCCGCTCACAAGAGTCTTAGAGAGAAGCAACTATTAACACATTGGAGTGGAATAAGGAAGATAATAAAAGATGAATGCAAAGCAAATTGAATACCTTTCAATGATGGTCTTTGTTACTTGTTTGCGGAAGAGTATTGATCACAATCACTTCATGCGGATCTTCAAAAAGTAGCTCTCCAAATTAAAAGACCAAATCTCCTTCAAGACATTCAAATCATCTACATGGAAAAGGAGCATGTAGTGCTATGCTCCAATAGTAATTTTTTGGAAAAAAGGATGACAAAATTAATGAAGTTGTCAACATTTTGATTCCAAACAGGGATACAAGACGTCGAGTCAAAGACATAAGACATCGACATATTGCTTGGGATATCCATAATCACAAGATCAACCTTCATATTTGGGGAAATCTGTAGTGAAAGGAAACCAAAATTCAATTGAAGTTGAACAAACACAAGTTGGAACTTAAGAACAAGAAAACTAAGAAACAAGTGTAATGGGAGTAAGAGGTCAATTAATGAAAATATTGTTCATTTCAAGAACAAGGAGATGAATAAATCAAAATTCAATGCCAAATTTTGATGATAGTGAATGCTTTGGGATGGCATCCTCACCAAACTTTAACACTAAGTTTTGGTGGACGGATCACTTCCACCAAAATTTGGTACCATTTTTTTGTGAAAATGACCATCAATTTGGTTGCATTTACCAAAGTTCAGTGGTGAACTTTGGTGAATGGAGCCACTCCTAATCACCATCAATGGTGCAAACCTTTTATGGTTTTCATTTCTAAGCATCTAGAGGAACCATTTCTCTTCTAGCTAAATATCGCCAACTTTTTACAAAAAAAGAGGTCATGCTCCAAGTACAAGGGAAATGTTGGGGGATAAATGCCTCCAAATAGCCAAGAAAATATGTCCATGGCCATGTGATAGCCCAATCACTCCATCCACCACGATGGGAATAACGTGAGCCATGTGAACATGTAGCCTAGATTCTATCTTAACCCTCCAATTTTCACAAGGTGGCTACACTTGGCCTTCTATGTTGCCAAAGTAATTGCCCTAAGGTTGAAATAGTAGCCAGCAAGTCTACAACAAAAGTTTTAGATTAGAGTGAATAATATTAAACATAATTGTTAGGGTTTGAACCAAAAAATCATTTTGCTTTTTAATTTTAGCTACCCACCTTACTATACCTACCTTAATAAATAATACTACTATGTAATATTTAGTACTTACCTTAATAAATTATAATGTAATAAAATTCTAATATCCATTCTATTAACTTCTTAGGAATTGGGCATCCTTGTTTTTGGTAGTGTGGAGGATGAAAAATGTTTCTCCACTTTGAAGGTCCTTAAGTCTAGCCTCTATAATAGGCTTGGTGTGCATTTACCTGTGGTTGTGAGGACATTTCGACAAAGATTCTTCACTTTGGCAAATTTCCCATACAAGGAGGCTATTGAGTTTTGGATCAGTGAAAACAAATGGTATGGTGATTCATGAGTCATGATTCTTGCTGTTGTTGTATCCTTGGAAACTCGACCAAACTTTCATAGTTGCATGAATCCTTTTAGTTTCCATGATGTTAAGCCATTTTTTAAATTTTGTTACAACTTACAATCTTAACACTTGGATTTGGCATCTTGGATTTGGTAGCTTTAGTGACACTTCTTAGACACATGGGTGATTTTGGTTTTTGGTTTCACAATGAAAATTGTTGCATTTAGGCTATGAGCCTTCCTTGACCCATTTACTTCTTTTGAATTTTAGCTTATTTAATGTGTAATTTTTAACATTATCAAATAGAGTTTCTAATTGTAATAACCAATGGTAAATTATAAATATGAAAAATACCTATGTTCTTTTTGTATTTTTAGTTTTGATAAGAGGCATTTGTTATTTTCCATACCACTTATGTTACAATGGGTAGTTTAAGAGGTTCAATTCTTCCATAAGTGACAAAAACTTTGTCTAAAGTAATAAGCGTGCAATGTTTTTTTATTATTGAAAAGTTATTGGCTTTGCAAAATTTAGCTCTATTTAATTTCAATATGGAACCTAAACATCATCAAAGCAAATGTCGATGGAACAAAAAATTGGTGTATTTGTTGCATTTTAATACACTAAAACATTTGGTTTTTTGCATCTTATTGAAGATGTTTTTTTTAGTGTAACAATTTTTTTTCATAATCCAAAATATGTATTAGCCTTTCAAAAAATTTACATTAAAAACCTTTAATTGAAACGCTAAAAAAAAAACCTACGTTGCTAGCTATAATTAGTTTAGTTGATGGCTTGATGCAAGTTTTGCAACATACCATGGGTTGTTGGTGCAAGTGTAGCTAAACTTTGAAACTGAAAAAAATGACTGATCTAAACACAAAAGTTGGGGGAAGGAAAATTTTATCTTATAGTAGTATGAAATTATTAATCCTTCCAAATTCTTCAAGTCAATGCCCAAAGTGTAGCCTAATCACCACAATGGAAGTCCATGAAAGGTTAAGGACTTTTACCTTATTCTACCAATTTTTTGAAGAACATAATTGAATAGGAGGTAGAAGAACACACTTGCGAGATCTTGAAAATGGACCAGCCAAGGAAATCACTTCTAGCCTTCAATTTGGTTCTTGTTGAAAAGGGGCCTCTTGGAAACCCTTAGATCTAGGGCAAACTTATCCTTGGGTGGTATCATTAGGAATGCCACACCCCAAATTTCTGTGACCCATTCAACTTCAAAACAACATAGGACTCGCATAAAGAAAGCTTTTCATTCCAAATTATTTATCAAAAGGTTACCCAAGTCATGTAGAATTCAAAAATTTAATAAAATTTACCAAAAAAAATATTTTAATGTTGAAAATGAATGCATAAGGGGATCCAAGCATGATAAAGTATGCCAAAAATATAGTCCTAAGAAATTTTGATTTCAAAAACAATCTCTTTTCAACATTAACATTCAAAAAAATAATAAAAACCTATGTAAGTTGCATTTTGAAATCATAGAACACTTCATTGAGATTATTGTAACTTGAACATAAAGTTTAAAGAATTTATATATAAGAAAAGTGGATGAAAAGTTGTTCTGAATTGGCTGGTTGTTCAAATTTTTCAAAGTAATTTTACATTAAAACTTTGATAGATTATGACAATAATATGAAAAGTTGAAACTATATCCAGACACACTAGGCCTTCGTCAACTTGCAAATATGATAATTATAAATGATGTTTTACTTTCATGTACTTATAACTTAATTTTGAAGCATTGTGACAAGTACATCCTAGTACTTGCGTCTCAAATAATGTACTTAAATGCATATTAAAACATGTTCTTCAATATTATGTGATGAAGTTAAAGAACTTCTAATTGTTAATCATTGACTTAAGTAATATTCTGAATTTAATATATTAAGATATATATTTATTGATATTTTCCAAAAAACAACAAGTGTCATTGGTTGGCATACTTTACCATGCTTATGCCCAAGGAAAAAGCTTCAGGAATGTCGCACGAAAGATTTTTTTTATCAAGAACACAAAAGGAATCTATTTTTTGTGAATTTTTCTTTGATGTTAATTTTGAGAATACTTCAAATGCCAACCTATTTGATGTCTTTTATAAATAATTGAATGAATCAATTTTGATTTAGTTATGAATTTTTGAAATCAAGATTTTTAAGCCCCAAAGGCTCATTGATGTCAATAACACAAATGATAATTATATTTTCACCTTTTTTTTGTTTTAATGACTAGTTTGGATCATTCCCTTGTGAATGTACTAAATAAACAAGAAAATTATTTGTTATGTAATTGTAAGGACACTTAATAGAAAAAAATCAAGAATTGGGTCAGGAATGGGTCAGGAATGGTTCAAGAATCAAAATGTTAATACATATTATATGTTTTTGGGTGTTCATTATTTTTCATGAATGTGTGCATGGGTGGGGAACACATAGCCCACCTAGTTTAATCAAATAAATTAATGCATAAGTAGATGAAATTTTATTTCTTAAATTGGGTCTAACTTTCCTATGATTTTGGTATGGTGGTACCTAGTGGTATCATCCAAGGAAAAGTTTGTCGTCTAGCCTGCCCATGAGGAAAACCTCAAATCGTCTCACATGCACATCTATAAGGGATTCAAAAGGCATGATGTCCTTTTTTTGTTTCTCTTGTTGGTACTAAGGGATGTTGGAGTCTTCTATTTCCAAATTGGAATCATTTATTTTTCCCTTCCTTTTTTCCTTGCATCCATCATGTTGCTTCCTTTTGATGTTGGTTTTTACCTCCAGCTCTAAGGATGCAAAACATTATACAAAAGCAAGATCATGCTTATCTCAAAGTTCTCTTTTAGAAAAGGTGTGCATGTGTTGTCCTTAGGGCAATCTAAATACTAGGGACAATCTTGGAGATGGGAGGAGGTCCAATTTCAAAATAATTCTTTCATGTACATTCTGCTATTTGATTTGGGATCCTTCCAAATTTTCAACAACCTAGGAATTTCAAGAATAACACCACTTTGAAGTAGAAAAATCAAAATACCTTAAATAAACAAAAAGAGATGTTAGACACAAATGATCCCAAGCAACTATGATAGGAATTGGGGAACAATTCAATAAGACATGCATTTGAAAAGGATTCGCTTCAGAGCTTCGATTCTACCAACTTGCTACTCCCAAGCCTTACTCCTTCAAATTCCATCCTTTGATTTGAACTCTTGGAAAAATGCAATCTCCCAAATGGTAAGCCTCCATTCCTTGATGTAGTCTAAAAAGGACAATAATTCACTTGTATCCCCCACAGATAAGCCAAAATCCTTCACCATTGAAACATCCAACTTCTTTCCCTTTACTTCAAGTTGCATATAAATTAATAAACAACTCTTGTGAATCATAGAAATTTCAAAAGAAATTTGAAATTGTGCGAATGTAAGAATTATGTAAAGAGCTACCTAGGACTAGAAGGTGGCCTTATGCAACAATTGGTCAACTGTTGTGTTAGAGAAGCCTTGCTTTGGAATTTTATTAGCTTCTTTCAAGACATTTGACTCATTCCATTGGATGAACCAAGAAAATTTGTGCTTGTTGGAGACCGCAGTTGATGCAAGCATTTGAAGCTTATTGATGAACATTTCAGGGTTAAAGTTCATATCATGATGAATTTGAATTCGAGTCATGAACTCGGGATTAAGGGCTAGATCATAATGGGCATATGTTTGGTGAAAGTTATCAGGTGGTCCTTTTGGACTTGTTCCATATCTTTTTCCATGAAGGTTTGCATCTTGGATGTTGATCTCCAACTAGGATTCGACATTTTTTCATAGTACAATTTCACAACAACATCAATTGTTGCGAAAAGTTCTTTCTAAATCCAAAAATAAGCATGTAAACAAGTTCAAAATACAAAATGCTAAATTGCAATGACATACCAAAATTGAAATAATATTGAATTGGAATCAAAGGAGGGTTTATTGTTACCTTGTACATGTAACCAAAAAAGAACTTTTACATTCAATGAGTACCATGTTTTACGTGATTTGGTTTTACATTTCTTATACAAGTTCGGAGTTACAACATTTATCAATGGTTGTAAAGGTATTTTTTCGATATTCTAATTCTAAAAAATTCGTGGATGAAGCTAGGCTTGACATGGTCTAATTCAACAAATTTGCACATTCAGTTCAAAGTGAATGAACTAAACATGACATTAAAAAGTACGTAAAGATTAGGGTGAATGAAATGGGTATTGCATTGAATTCAGGCTGAGAGAAGTAGACATATCATGGAAGAAATAATTTGTCTATTACTTATTAACGTCAATCATGGGAATCAATAACTCCACTAGTTTTTTTGTTATGTTCAACAATATTGAATTAACACAAATGTGCTAAGAAGCATCTTTGGGGTGTACCCCAATGATGAATGGCATCCATGCCTGGAAATGGTGATCGTTTCCGTCCCATACATAAAACATACGCCTAGAAAACCTTTAAAGATTTGCATTTATTTTGAGAAACATCTCGAAGTTTTTATTCACCTCTTTCCAATGCGGATCCCACCCTTCATAAGATTCAATATAAGGGTTTCTTCCCCTTGCCAATTTATAGTGGAAACTTAAAAAACCTTGTCACCTTTTTCGTGCTCCATTTGGAAGACATGTTCCATATTCAATACATCAATCTTCAATGCAAGTCTAACCATTGGCATGGAGATTATCTTGCAAATGGGAATGTTCATGTGAACTTTCTCCTTGGGTGTATTTTGTGTTTGTCCAAGATTTCCACGGTCTTGAACTTGTGGTTGATTTGCATTTTGTGGATTAGCTGATCTAATGATCTAGGCTTTGTGTCTTGAGCCTAGGATGCTTCACCATGGATCTATTACAAATGAGAAGAAATAGACTCCTATTTTGAAATCACATAATAGGTTGCAAATGTTGAAGAAGTTGAAATAAGATGCAAATATGGAAGAAATTAAAATAGGTTGGAAGTATTGAAGAATTGAAACATGTTTATTTTATGTGTATTTGGGATCAACTTGTGTAATGTTCACCATTTGGCTTGTGATTGAAACATTCTTTCTTGTAAGAAAAACACATTTGTTTTAGTTCCCTTTGTGTGAATAGAATGCATGTCCATAGAAACAAGAAATTGAAATTTTCAATGTTGATATTGATTACCTCTTTTTCAAGGTTGTCAAGGCCTTTTTCATTTTCAATGAACTTAGAGATTTGATGGGAACTAGAATAAACAACAAAACAAAGGTTAGAGTATATGCAAAGGACAACATGAAAAATCAAAATGATTAATATTAACAACCAACATAGCTCCTACTCCTAGCTCTGGACAAGATTTGCCTCCATAAGCTCCTACAAAAAAAACAAGAGCCCATCAATGAATTCCTCATTCTAGAAAACAAATATAAGCAAATTACTAACTCATAAACTTGAGAAGGAAACTAAAGAAAGTCAATAGTTTCAATTTTTTAAGACCAAGACAAATATGGAGCTCTGAACACGGAGCTCCATAAGTGATACTAAAAATCCTTGGCCTAGCCATTGGACTTCCATGATCGAGTGAAAAAAAGGCCAAGAGCCAAGATAGTTGCTTTTGGCCAATCTTGGATGAATTTTGCATTGGAACTCTAAGGTTGGAGCTCCATGAGTGAAAAAGAATAAATCAAAGGAAAGAAATTTGCTTCCGACCAAGCTTGGATGTGGATTCCATTGGAGCTCCAAGAGTCCATAAAACATTCCAAGGGAAAAGAAGTATGCTTTTGGATTCCAAAAATCCATGCAAAATTTTGGAGGCCAAAAGTAAGTTTTTTTGCTCTAGGGCCTCCAACATCCCCTCAAGATGGAAAATGTCGAGAACTTCCATGCTCTCAGTGTGAAGGAGTCAAGAACATGAAAGCTCTAAGTGTTCCAATGATCAATATCGAACCTTGGAGGGTTGAATGCAAAAATGTTCTAGATCTTCCATAATTTAGTGCCAAATTTCAGACAATCAAGAGTAAGAAAGTTCTTGGTTGCCAAAAGCTTGGCACCAAACTATGGAACATTGAAAGCAAAAAGGTCCTCCATAGTTTAGCGTCGAACTATGGAGGACCGAGAGCAAACACTACTAGAAAACTTGGTATTTTTTTACTAGCAAATTTAGTAAAAAATACCCAATTTGAACAAGCATAAAAAAGACCATTTAGTCATTTTCGACAAGTTGATTTCAACATGTCTGTTGTGAATGGGGTGGTTTTTTTGATTGGCAGACTATGGACCATTTGACTGGTCATTTTTACTAGTCGAATTTGTGGCAAGTAGGTAAGTAGGTTATAAAAAGACAAGCATGCAGGTAGGTAGGTCATAAAAAGGCAAGTAGGTAGATGGTAGCCTAGCCTATCCTACTTGACTTAACTTAACTGAATATATCATACCCTACCTACCTTAGCTCGTTAAACATGTACATAGGTTATAATGTAAGGAATTGAACCCTTGACTTTTCTAATGATAAACCAAGTCCTTAACCAATGGACCACACTATCAAAAGGTGATCAACTTTTGTCAATTTTTTAATTTCACATATTTATTTTGATATTTCATTACAAGACTATAAGGTATGAAGGTAATAGGAAATAGGTGGGTGGGTGGGTGGGTAGGTAGGTAGGCAAGCGGTGGGTGAGTAAATAAGTAGATGGGCGAGCGAACGGGTAAGTAAATAGGCAAGTGGGTGGGTAGGTAGCATGTAGGTAGGTGGTTGGGTATGTAGGTACATAGTACATGTATGTAAATAGGTGTGTTGGTAGGTAGGTAGGTAGTACATCCATGTAGGTGGGTGGGTGGGTAGATAGGTAGATAAGTAAGTAGTTAATCTGTAAGTAGGTTATAGGTGGGTGGATAGGTAGGTAGGCAAATAATACATCTAGGTAGGTAGGTAGGTAGGTAAGTAATATGTAGGTAGGTAGGTAGGTAGGTGTAGGTTGTAAGATTATAACTAGGAGGTAGGAGATAGGTATGTAATAGGCATAAGATGTCCCATTTGACTACATAACATTGGTCATTTTGACCAATGATGTTAATTTCTTATGTTTAATTTGACTAGATGTCCCATTTGACCAAAACCCATTGGCCATTTTGAATAAGGTTATTTTACTTGACTAGATGTATTCGTCAAAAATATTATTTTAGTCAAGTTGATTGGTCAAAAAATACATGTTTTAGGCCTCTAATCAAAATGGACATGTCCATTAATAAAAAATGATCAGTTAATCAACTTGAACTGTTTGAAAAACCAAGTTTTGTAGTAATGAGAAAAACTCTAAGCCATAGCTCCAAGGTTTTGGAGCTTGATCTATGGCTAAGAGCTCCAAACAATGCTCTTGCTTTCCATGGTTGAAACATTTATTTGGTTTCTTGCAAAAGCAAGGAATAAGAGTTCTTTGTTTAAACAAGAGCAAGATTTGGAAATCAAGAAATAAGAAAGAATTGAAAAGAAAGAAGGAACAATTTAGAAGCTTACCACTAAGTTTTCTTAAGTTTGCTTGCTTTCTCCCCCTCTTAAATGAAACATGACACAAGGTATATATTGTGTAAGGAGAAATTAAGATTTTCTACTAGGATTCATCTTTTCTAAATTTCTTTTGTTGAAAATATCATGTCTTTACAACACATAAACATTTAGTTCCACAAAACATCTACAAACTTCCGTAAATGAGTTCTATATTTTCCATACTTTTGTAAGATGTTTAACTATATTTAAAACACTTATGGCTTGTTTTGCAAACTCACATCTTTTGGTTCAAGGGAAATTCCATTTGTGATGGGTGTTTGGAAAACAAATTTTGTCACATGTCTTTGGTCACATGGATTTTCTTTTGTAGTGGCATATTTAATTTTATTTTCTTTGTTTAGAATTTGTCCAATAAAAGTTTGTTTATCTTTTGCAACACCTCAAACTTCTTGTGTTATCTTCAAAGTCTCGTGGCTCTTACATTTGAAAATTTACAAAAGAAAAAAACGAACAATCAACCTTTTTTATGGAAATCCTCTTTGTGGATTTTGTTCTATGCATAGTGGAATTATGTGAGCCCATTTAACAACTATTTATCTAAATTATTACTATACACACCATGTTGAGGCACCTAATGAGATTTCCATTGAATTGAAAATGCTTTGATTTTTTTTCTTTTCCTTATACTTTTAAGTTTAAATTGGATGCCATTTCCTTTAAAACCAATAAAATTGATGATGTCCTAATTTCCAAATATTAGACATACTTTGCAATATAATATTTTACCTTATTTCATAATTTATAATACATAATCCTTAAGTCCATGTTGAATATACTTTTGGTTTAATTAATTGTTCTATTTTCACCCCAGACAAATATTTTTTACAGTTCCTCTTCTTTTTTTGTCTTCACATGTGAATATTATATTAATTATAGTTGATTTGGCCTATAATTAACTTATAAATCATTAACCAATTAATTTCCTAAATAATAAATCAATTTTAAAAAATTCATTGGCTATTCAACTAATAAATATAGTTTATAATACATTCTAAAATTTTAAGCTTTAAACGTTCAACATATTTTCTTGATGTTAGATAAATATTTATTACATTTCATACTTGTTCTTTCTTCTCTTTGTTTCTAAATATTTTAATAAATCATGTCCCAACTAATTTGGTAAAAAGAAATTCTTTTACTATTTTTTAAATTTCAAAAACTTGGTTATTTGGTTATTTGATACTTTTTGGTTTCTTTTTCTTTTGAATATTTTCCTATTTAAAGGTATTTCCAATCAAAATTGATAAATAATTTCCCAGTTAATTTTTTAAATAAGAAATTACCATTATTTTTTTAAAAAATTAAACCTTGTCATTTGGTTATTCAAGTTCAAAATACATTTTTAGAAAACATTGTAGAATTTTAAGCTTTAAACACCCTAGATTATATTATATCCCGATATTAGATAAATATATTTTACATTTTTTATTGAATCTACCTTTTTTGTGTGAATATTCTCTTATTTAAAGGTATTTACAATTAGAATTGATAAATCATTTCATTTTTACAAAATGTGGGTGCAGTTCATTAGACCAATAAATTCATTACATCCCCACTAGGTCCTATTCGTTACAACCAGTGAATTCATTCAAAATTTAGTGAAGTCACTTGGCATACATGGACACCTTTTGTTGTAGTGAATTTCTTAATTAATTTGGTAAAAATAAATTCCTTTACTATTCTTCAAGTTTCAAATATCTAGTTATTTGGTTCTTTAGCTATTAAATACATTGGAGAATTAAAATCTTGAAATGTGCATGAAATAATATCATGCCAATATTTAACTAATATCTTTTACATTTCATCTTTCTTTTACCTTCTTTTTTTTACAAATTATTTTCCTATTTAAAGATATTTTCAATTGGAATTGATAAATCATTCCCCAATTATTTTCATTAAAAAATTCTGTTATTATCTTTTTAATCTTAAAAAATATGTCATTTGGTTTTTCATGTGTAAAATACATTTTTGAATTTTAATATTTAAACATCTTCCTTCTTTTTCCTCACACGATTTCTTTTTTGGGCAAGGTTTCAATATGGTGCGCATATAATGTTTGGGAGAAAGAATGGCCCTTTGTTGGCATTTATGTACAATGGTTTAGTACATATAGGGTTTAGGCACATGTGAAGTGCAGTAGGTAACATGTAGGGTAAAGCCCTAGGGTGGGGGGTTTCTCAAAATAGGGGGCTTATGACAAGGCAACGGCTAAGTCCAGCCCCACATTTTGGGAATGTCCCCCACCCATGGGCTTCACCTATGGTAAAGCACAAGGCATAATTTATCATGAATTGAACCTATGTTGATCACAAGGGGTATGAATGGGAGGGTTCTTACACTTACAAGTTGGAATAATTTCCCTCCCATCCTTTGTAGGCATATTATCCATCCCAATTTTGAGGAGGGAAATTGATGGATATAAGGTGCTTTCCACATACATTACATATAGGGGGAGGGTTTTCTTTTTATTTCATTGTTCTTACATCATTTTCTATGCTCAATGACTTGTTGGGGTTTTTTCTTGATCTTATTGCCCTTGTTTTCAGGGTGCATTTCTTCTTTTGCTCTATATTTTGGCAATTATATTGCTTCATTTCTGTTTTGTGTGCACTTTTTTCCATCGGCTCTTTCTTTGAACTTACTCTTTTTTTGACAATCAATTTTTCTTCTTCTGTGGTTGTGTTTCTATTTCGGCACATTTCAATTTTGCGTGCTTGTATGACCATCTCTTCTCCTTCCACCCTACTTTTTCTTTAGCTTTTCATTCATATCTTGTTTTAATTCCTCTATTGTTTGATGTGTGTAAGTTTTTTTTTGCATATTTGCGTGACATTTTTTTTCTTGTATATTTTCTTGTTTGTCCTCGATGCTAGGGCATCATGGTGTCTCTCATATTGGAGTTGTTTTTGCATGTTTCATCATGCTTGCTATTTGCACCTATTTTTTCTTTTATTTTCCCCCCATGCTCGAATTTCCACTTCTTTTCCAAGTTTCTTTCCTCACTTTTTGAATTTTATTATTGTTTCATGTGTGCATATGTTCTTTTGTTATGTTTTTGTTTGGCAATTTTTTAAATGTAAGTTCCTCTTTGCTTATAATTTCCAACTTCATCTTGCATTTTCAAACAATGTAATGTAATTTTCTTCATTTTTTACTTTTTTCCCCCTTATGTGTCTATTCCTTTTCTTTTACTATTTCTACAATGTCTACTATTGATGAAACATCTAGGAAGAAATTATGTAGTGAAGGTTCTACAAGAGGAAAAAAATATGATGAAAGAAATACTACCTTCATCTTTTTCTCTATTTAATGAATTCTTTGACCTGCAACCTTCTAGTTTCTATCCTACTATGATTACACCATCATTGACTACTAATGTCTTTGAGTTGTTGTGGGCCACTGATGGAGATGACATTTATATGAAGTGCATTCAACTTCATGAATATATTGTTACCTTTTCTGATGATAAACCTCATGTTGATTCCACGGTTGCATGCTAATACTAATAAGCCTCTTCTTCATTCTACTATATTACATCTTGAAGTAGCTAGTGATTTTTGTGGGTATTTTTTCAACCCTTACATCAATTTGCATTTAGAAGATTTTGATTTCTTTCCTAATGCCTCTACATGTGCATTTGTTGTTGATCTTCATAGTGAGGTTTTTATTTTTGTACTTTTTCATGTGTGTCTTCTTATACTTGATCCAAGTGTTCATTCTAATCTTCATGTTGTTCTTTTTGCATCTTTTCCTCTTGTTTAAGTTAATATGCCTTCAGGACATGAAGTTGCTGAAAGGACTAACTATGCATCTCCTATTAAGGAGCTAATTTCAAAATATCAGTTTCTTGAATTTGATGATAATGAGATGGAAAATGTTAACAAGGGAGCTTGAAAAGTGAGCAAATATGCCAAACATTGGATGAAGAATGTGTTTGATGAGTGGAAACTGTTTTGTGGTTTTAACATAATGAACTTTATTGCTAATTTGTCTGAAGTTGAAAGTTTGATTAAAGACCTTGTGGATATGTTGTCATTTTTTGTTTTACAAGTTACAAAAAAGATGGCAGCCTATATCCTCCAACCGGGTATAATTCCTTACCATTTCTTAAATTTTTTTATAATTAGGTTTTTTTTTTTCATCATTTGTTTTTTTCTTTCTATTTTATTTATGCTTCTATAGGTTATGTGTTTTTTATTATTATTAGGTTTAGGGTTTATGTGTAGGTTTTAAGTTTTTTTAATAAAACTTTTTGCCCATACAAAATAAGCATTTCTTGTAGACTTGATTTCTTTTTAATTTTATATATTTTCTAATTGGTTTGTGCTTTTGCATGTTTATACTTTTGTTATGTTTCTTGACTTGATTTTTTTGTAGCATTCAAGCCTTGATATGTAATATTGGGAAACTTATTAGGCAAAAGTAGGAATAGCGAGTCATGGAATTAGGTAAAACACCTACAATTCATTTTAACATATTCATAGATGTAAAGTATTGTCATGTGAAAGTTGTTGGAAATGAAACGACTTTTTGAATGTCGACAATTGGTTTTAGTAAATCAATCAAGAAATTTGACATTTTATCCATTGAAAAAAAACTAGGGATGTTGGGACAAATAATGTGTCAACCTACATTACTTTGTAGTCTTAACTTCAAATTTGGCTATTTTTGCATGCAATTGTTTTTTTTATCAGGGGGTGCTTTGAACTCAACAATGTTGATTTTGATGAATTTTATTTGGTTTCATTACCTACTTGTGTGATTTAATTTTTTTGTCAAGGTGTCCCCAAGAGCTGGTGTATTGACATCATCCGTGTTCTATTGATTAGCTTAAGTTCATTGTTGTTTGCCTAGTTGTTGATGTTATTAAAACTTTCAAAGAACTTGCCCATCATCGTCTTATTTCTTGGCCCATTGATAAGCCTAGACCACATTTGCTATTCTTGTGGTCTAAACTTAAATGGAGGTTTTCTCACAATGTTTGTTCTAATTAGTTAGAACCACTTACGTTTCATTGTGGACAAACTCACTAGTGATTTTTTAGACTTGAAAGATGTTACTTTTTAATAAAATTGGTCAAGGTGTTGGAATCACCCGAATGGGGGAGGCACTTGTGCCATGTGAATACATGATGGAGGTAATTGGTCATTGGGATTCAATTTCATATGGAATGTAAATTTTTAATTTTTGTGTTCCTATTTTTATTTTCATTTGTGTTTTTTTTTGTTTCATCTCCCTTTTAAGTTTTTGTTTTGTTTTTGTGTGTGTAGGTATAACCAAATAAATCTACATTTTCAAAATTGGGCCATGCAACATATTATTAGCAGAAAGTTGAAATTTGGTTGATTGTTATGCTATGAAAAAACATTTGCTAAAAAATTACTACCTATGAGAAAACAAAGATAAGTAATTGCATTCTATTTCTAAGGTTTTTTTTATTAATGACCATTTTTTGTATGTCATTTTGTTGAAAGTTGCATGCAAATGTCAAAACTATCTACAACAATTTTTGATTCCATTATAGAGATTACTTTGAAATTAGGGCCGAAAGACCTAACGAAACAAACTAGGTTCATTTTCCAAAACCACTTTGATATTGATCATTGGAATGCTAAGAGCTTTCATGCTCTTGACTCCATATTGAGAGCATGGAAGTTCTTGACATTTTCCATCTTGAGGGGATGTTGGAGGCCCTAGAGCAAAAAAACTTGCTTTCGACCTCCAAAATTTTGCATGGAGTTTTGGAATCCAAAAACATGCTTCTTTGCCCTTGGAATGTTTTTATGGACTCTTGGAGCTCCAATGGAATCCACATCCAAGCTTGGTTGGAAGCAAATTTCTTTCCTTCGACTTATTCTTTTTCATTCATGGAGCTCCAAGCTTAAAGTTCCAATGCAAAATTCATCCAAGATTGGCCAAAAGCAACTATCTTGGCTCTTGGCCTTTTTTTCACTCATGGACGTCCAACGGCTAGGCCAAGGACTTTTTGTATCATTTATTGGAGCTCTATATTTGTCTTGGTTTTAAAAAATTGAAACTATTGATTGTCTTTAGTTTCCTTCTCAAGTTTATGAGTTAGTACTTTTCTAATATTTGTTTTCTATACTGAGGAATTCATTGATGGGCTCTTGTGTTTTTTGTAGGAGCTTATGGAGGCAAATCTTGTCGAGAGCTAGGAGTAGGAGCTATGTTGGTTGTTAATATTAATCATTTTGATTTTTCATGTTGTCCTTTGCATATACTTTGACTTTTGTTTTGTTGTTTATTCTAGTTCCCATCAGATCTCTAAGTTCATTGAAAAGGAAAAAGACCTTGACAACCTTGAAAAAGAGGTAATCAATATCAACATTGAATTTTTCAATTTCTTGTTTCTATGGAAATGCATTCTATTCACACAAAGGGAACTTAAAAAAATGTGTTTTTCTTACAAGAAAGAATGTCTCAATCCATAAGCCAAATTGTGAACATTACACAAGTTGATCCCAAATACACAAAAAATAAACATGTTTCAATTTCTTCAATACCTCCAACCTATTTTAATTTCTTCCATACTTGCATCTTATTTCAACTTCTTCAACATTTGTAACCTATTATGTGATTTAAAAAAAGGAGTTTATTTCTTCTCATTTGTAATAGATCCATGGTGAAGCATCCTAGGCTCAAGACACAAAGCCTAGATCATTAGATCAGACAATCCACAAAGTGCAAATCAACCACAAGTTCAAGACCGTGGAAATCTTGGACAAACACAAATTACACACAAGGAGAAAGTTCACATGAACATTCCTGTTTGCAAGATAATCTCCATGCCAATGGTTAGACTTGCATTGAAGATTAATGTATTGAATATGGAACATGCATTCCAAATGGGTTACGGAAAAGGTGACAAGGTTTTTTAAGTTTCTACCATAAATTGGCAAGGGGAGGAAACCCTTATATTGACTCTTATGAAGGGTGGGATCCACATTGGAAGGAGGTGAATAAAAACTTTGAGATGTTTCTCAGAATAAATGTAGATCTTTTGTTTTCTAGACATATGTTTTATGTATGGGATGGAAATGATCACCATTTCTAGGCATGGATGCCATTCATCATTGGGGTACACCCCGAAGATGCTTCTTAGCACATTTGTGTTAATTCAATATTGTTGAACATAACAAAAAGACTAGTGGAGTTATTGATTGCTAGGATTTACATAAATAAGTAATAGACAAATTATCTCTTCCATGATATGTCTACTTCTCTCACCTTAAATTTAATGCAATACCCATTTCATTCACCTTAAACTTTATGTAGTTTTTAATGTCATGTTTAGTTCATTCACTTTGAACTGAATGTGCAAATTTGTTGAATTAGACCATATCAAGCCTAGCTTCATCCACGAATTTTTCAGAATTCATCGAAAAAATACCCTTACAACCATCGATAAATGTTGTAACTCCAAACTTGTATAAGAAATGCAAAACCAAATCACGTAAAACATGGTACTCATTGAATGTAAAGGTTTTTTTTTTGTTACATGTACAAGGTAACAATAAACCCTCCTTTGACTCCAATTCAATATTATTTCAATTTTGGTATGTCATTTCACTTTAGCATTTTGGTATTTTGAACTTGTTTGCATGTTTATTTTTGGATTTAAAGAAAACCTTTCGCAACAATTGATGTTGTTGTGAAATTGTACTATAAAAAAATGTCGAATCCTAGTTGGAGATGAACATCCAAGATGCAAACCTTCATGGAAAAAGCTATGGAACAAGTCCAAAAGGACCACCTTATAACTTTCACCAAACATTTGCCCATTTATGATCTAGCCCTTATTCCCGAATTCATGACTCGAATTCAAATTCATTATGATATGAACTCTAATTTTGAAATGTTCATCAATAAGCTTCAAATGCTTGCATCAACTGCGGTCTCCAACAAGCACAAATTTGCTTGGTTCATCCGATGGAATGTCTTGAAAGAAGCCAATAAAATTCCAAAGCAAGGCTTCTCTAACACAACAATTGACCAATGGTTGCATAAGGCTACCTTCTAGTCCTAGGTAGCTCTTTACATAATTCTTACATTCGCACAATTTCAAATTTCTTTTCAAATTTTTAAGACTCATAAGAGTTGTTTATTAATTTATATACAACTTGAAGTAAAGGGGAAGAAGTTGTATGTTTTGATGGTGAAGGATCTTAGCTTATCTGTGCAGGATACAAGTGAATTGTTGTCACTTTTAGACTACATCAAGGAATGGAGGCTTACCAGTTGGGAGATTGCATTTTTCCAAGAGTTCAAATCAAAGGATGGAATTTGAAGGAGTAAGGCTTGGGAGTAGCAAGTTGGTAGAATCGAAGCTCTGAAGCGAATCCTTTTCAAATGCATGTCTTCTTGAATTGTTCCCCAATTCCTATCATAGTTGCTTGGGATCATCTATGTCTAACATCTTTTTTTGTTTCTTTCAGGTATTTCAATTTTGTTCTACTTCAAAGTGATGTTATTCTTGAGATTCCTAGGTTGTTGAAAATTTGGAAGGATCCCAAATCAAATAGCAGAATGTACATGAAAGAATTATTTTGAAATTGGACCTCCTCCCATCTCCAAGATTGTCCCTAGTACTTAGATTGCCCTAAGGACAACACATGCACACCTCTTCTAAAAGAGAGCTTTGAGATAAGCATGATCTTGCTTTTGTATAATATTTTGCATCCTCAAAGCTAGAGGTAAAAACCAACAGCAAAAGGAAGTAACATGATGGAAGTGAGGAAAAAAGGAAAGGAAAAATAAATGATTCCAATTTGGAAACAGAAGACTCCAACATCCCTTAGTACTAACAAGAGAAGCAAAAAAAGGACATCATGCCTTTTGAGTCCCTTATTGATGTGCATGTGAGATAATTTGAAGGTTTTCCTCATGGGGGGCTAGACAACAAACTTTTCCTTGGGTGGTACCACTAGGAACCACCTTACCAAAATCATAAGAAAGTTGGACCCAATTTAAGAAATAAAATTTCATCTACTTATACATTTATTTATTTGATTAGACTAGGTGGGCTATGTGTTCTCCACCTATGCACACACTCATGAAAAATAATGAACGCCCGAAAACATATAATATGCATTAACATTTTGATTCTTGAACCATTTTCGACCCATTCTTGACCCAATTCTTGATTTTTTTCTATTAAATGTCCTTATAGTTACATAACATATATTTTTCTTGTTTATTTAGTACATGCACAAGGGAATGATCCAAACTAGTCATTAAAACAAAAAAAGGTGAAAATATAATTATCATTTGTGTTATTGACGTGAATGGGCCTTTGGGGCTTCAAAATTGATTCATTCAATTATCTATAAAGACATCGAGTAGGTTGGCATTGGAAGTATTCTGAAAATTAACATCCAAGAAAAATTCACAAAAAATAGATTCCTTTTGTGTTATTGATAAAAAAAAATCTTTCATGCGACATTCTTGAAACTTTTTCCTTGGGCATAAGCATGGTAAAGTATGCCAACCAGAGACACTTGTTGTTTTTTTGGAAAATATCCATAAAATATATCTTAATATATTAAATTCATGAATATTACTTAAGTCAATAATCAACAATTAGAAGTTCTTTAACTTCATTGCATAATATTGAAGAAAAAACATGTTTTAATATGTATTTAAGTACATTTTTTGAGACGCAAGTACTAGAATGTACTTGTCATAATTCTACAAAATTAAGTTATAAATACATGAAAATAAAACATAATTTATGATTATCATATTTTCAAGTTGATGAAGGCCTAACGTGTGTGGATATAGTTTCAACTTTTCATATTATAGTCATATCTATCAAAGTTTTAATGTAAAATTATTTTGAAAAATTTGAACAACCAACCAATTTAAAACAACTTTTCATCCACTTTTCTTATATATAAATTCTTTAAACTTTATGTTCAACTTACAATAATTTCAATGAAGTGTTCTACGATTTCAAAATGCAACTTAAATAGGTTTATAATATTTTTTTGAGTGTTAATGTTGAAATAGACTATTTTTGAAATCAAAATTTCTTAGGACTATTTTTTTGGCATACTTTATCATGCTTGGATCCCCTTATGCATTCATTTTCAACATTAATACACATTTTGAAAAAATATTAATTAGATTTTTTAATTTTACATGACTTGGGTAACCTTTTGATAAATAATTTGAAATGAAAAGCTTTTTTTATGTGAGTCCTATGTTGTCCTAAAGTTGAATGGGTCACAAAAATTTGGGGTGTGACATTCCTAGTGATACCACCCAAGGATAAATTTGCCCCGGATCTAAGGGTTTCCAAGAGGCCCCTTTTCAACAAGACCCAAATTGAAGGCTAGAAGTGATTTCCTTGGTTGATCCATCTTCAAAATCTCACAAGTGTGTTCTTCTACCTCCTATTCAATTATGTTCTTCAAAAAATTGGTAGAATAAGGTAAAATTCCTTAACCTTTCATGGACTTCCATTGTGGTGACTAGGCTACAATTTGAGCATTGACTTGAAGAATTTGGAAAAATTAGTAATTTCATTACTACTATAAGATAAAATTTTCCTTCCCCCAACTTTTGTGTTTAGATCAGTCATTTTTTTTCATTTTCACAGTTTAGCTACACTTGCACCAACAACCCATGGTATGTTGCAAAACTTGCATCAAGCCATCAATTAAACTAATTAGCTAGCAACATAGGTTTTTGATGTAAATTTTTAAAAAGGGTAATACATATTTTGGATTGTGAAAAAAAATTGTTACATTAAAAAAAACACTTTCAATAAAATGCAAAAACCCAAATGTTTTAGTGTATTAAAATGCAACAAATACACCAATTTTTTGTTCCATGGACATTTGCTTTGATGATGTTTAGGTTCCATATTGAAATTAAATAGAGCTAAATTTTGCAAAACCAACAACTTTTCAATAATAAAAAATCATTACACGCTTATTACTTTAAACTAAGTTTTTGTCACTTATGGAAGAATTGAACCTTTTAAACTACCCATTGCAACATAAGTGGTATCCAAAATAACAAATGCCCCTTATCAAAACTGAAAATACAAAAAGAACATAGGTATTTTTAATATTTATAATTTACGATTGGTTATTACAATTAGAAAATATATTCGATAATGTTAAAATTGCACATTAAAAAAGCTAAAATTCAAAACAAGTAAATGGGTCAAGGAAGGCTCATAGCTAAATGCAACAATTTGCATTGTGAAACCAAAAACCAAAATCACCCATGTGTTTAAGAAGTGTCACTAGAGCTACCAAATCCAAGACGCCAAATCCAAGTGCTAAGATTGTAAGTTGTAAAAAAATTTGAAAAATGGCTTAACATCATGGAAACTAAACAGATTCATGCAACTTTGAAAGTTTGGTCAAGTTTCCAAGGATACAACAATAGTAAGAATCATGACTCATGAATCACCATACCGCTTATTTTCACTGATCCAAAACTCAATAGCCTCCTTGTATGGGAAATTTGCCAAAGTGAAGAATCTTTGCCGAAACGTCCTCACACCAAGCCTATTATAGAGGCTAGACTTAAGGAACTTCAAAATGGAAAAACATTTTTCATCCTCCACACTACCAAAAACAAGGATGCCCAATGCCTAAAAAGTTAATAGAATGGATATTAGAATTTTATTACATTATAATTTATTAGGGTAAGTATTAAAGCTACATAGTAGTATTATTTATTAAGGTAGTTAATAGTAAGGTGGGTAGCTAAAATTCAAAAGGAAAAATGATTTTTTGGCTCAAACCCTAACAATTATGTTTATTGTTACTCGCTCTAATCTAAAACTTTAGTTGTAGACTTGCTAGCTACTATTTCAACCTTAGGGCAATTACTTTGGCAATATAGAAGTCCAAGATGTAGCCACCTTGTGAAAATTGGAGGGCTAAGATAGAATCTAGGCTACATGGTCCATGGCCATAAAGCAAGTTCATGTTATTCCCATCATGGTGGATGGAGTGATTGGGCTATCACATAGCCATGGACATATTATTTTTAGCTATTTGGAGGCATTTATCCCCCAACTTTTTCCTTGTCCTTGGAGCATGACCTCTTTTTTTGTGAAAAGTTGGCAATATTTAGCTAAAAGAGAAATGGTTCCTCCAGATGCTTAGAAATGAAAACCATAGAAGGTTTGCACCCTTGATGGTGACTAGGAGTGGCTCCATTCACCAAAGTTCAACACTAAACTTTGGTAAATGCAACCAAATTGATGGTCATTTTCACAGAAAATTGGTACCAAATTTTGGTGGAAATGATCCATCCACCAAAACTCAGTGTTAAAGTTTGGTGAGGATGCCATCCTAAAGCATTCACTATCATCAAAATTTGGCATTGAATTTTGATTTATTGATCTCCTTGTTCTTGAATTGAGCAATATTTTTATTAATTGACCTCTTACTCCCATTACATTTGTTTCTTAGTTTTCTTGTTCTTAAGTTCCAACTTGTGTTTGTTCAACTTCAATTGAATTTTGGTTTTCTTTCATTTCAGATCTCCCAAATATGAAGGTTGATCTTGTGATTATGAATATCCCAAGCAATATGTCGATGTCTTATGTCTTTGACTCGACATCTTGTATCCCTGTTTGGAATCAAAATGTTGACAACTTCATTAACTTTGTCATCCTTTTTTCCAGAAAATTATTATTGCAGCACACCACTACATGCTCTTTTTCCATGTAGATGATTTGAACGTTTTGAAGGAGATTCGGTCTTTTAATTTGGACAACTACTTTTTGAAGATCCGCATGTAGTGGATTGTGATCAATATTCTTCCGCAAACAAGTAGCAAATACCATCTTTGAAAGGTATTCAATTTTCTTTGCATTCATCTTTTATTATCTTCCTTATTCCACTCTAATGTGTTAATAGTTGCTTCTTTTTAAGACTCTTGTGAGCGGGGCTACCTTGCCAGTGAAAGTCTCAAATCCTGATATGGGGAACAACCCACACTTTAGCCTTTGATCCCTTTCGCTTGATTCCATGAGCAAAGGAATCAATCTATCCTTTAAAGATGTTTTGTACAATTTCACAAGGATCACGATTATGTCAAGATCAAACTTTGAGAGGCCATTCAAAGTAACAAAAGAAATAGATATTGGGACCTTGGAGGCACTTATTGAGGCTTGCATGAGGCCTAGATCCCTAGTTGTTGACATGAATTGTGGAGCAGGTCATTACAAAACTCTTAGGCCTTTGCTTTTGAGTTGGAAATTACATGTCTTTTTTTAATTTTATTCCACATGGAATAACATTCGGGCATGTTAAGGGCTTGGCATCAACATTCTTGCCCTTGAGCTTGAGGAGATCATTTTTCAAGAGGTTTTCACACCATTGGTATTAGTCCCCATACAACCAAGTCCAAGATTCCATTTGCACGTGGTCTTCATCCCAACTCTTTTATGAAGAAGAAGTGATGAATAGTTCTAGATTATGAATAAGGTTTTTAATTCCAAATCTTCTAGTTTTTTCATACTATTGCTTACTTGTGTTGCAACAACTAAATCCATTTTTTTCTTATAGAGATTCAACTCGGAGATTCCATCTTTACACACCCTCATTTCCAACAAAGTCCTTTGACCAATCCAATATTGCCTCCGCATGCTAAGGCTTGGGCTACTATTATGGTGGGTATGTAATATATCCTCACCATTGTCTCTTGTTTTAGTACCTTTTTATGATCCCCACGTTCTTGTTTTTATTGATGATGAAGGTGAAGTTTATAGTCCTTGATGGGGGTTTTTTTTTTCTAGGATTGAACTACGTTTGTCTCTTTTGCTTCCATGTCTATTGAACTTGGGGGTGGACAACAATTGTTCATTATCCTACAATTGGGTGGAAAGTTCTATTCAAATTTCAATATGTGAAGTTCTATCTCCTTTTCCACACTTAAATTCAATGTTTGTGTATAACAATTACCTTGTTTGCAATGATCAATTCATTCTCAAGGAAATGTTTTTGACAAATTCATGGGATGGTGGATTCCATGTAATTGTGTCGTGAGTTCTATTAAACTTTCAATATAGGAAGTGCCAATAATTTTTTTTCAAGATAATCACTTGACAATTTACTATAATGATTTCATTCCCAAAACATTAGAAATTAATGGGAATGATTCATGTTACCAACATTTTGATTGTTTCCTCATTCAAGATAGATTTTTGTTATGTGGAAAACTCATCTACCATTGCTTCTATGTTCATATGTATAATTCCCCATCACCTTGTTGCATTTCATTGGGATTTTGAAAATTTCTTATAGCTGAACTCCTAACCACACAAAATAGAAAATGAACAAAAGAATTTTTTTTCCAACTTCCTCGATTTTTAAAAATTTATCTTTATAAATGTCCTTGCAAGGAATATATTTCACCATTCCTATTCTATTTTCTATTTTTCCAATTTGAATACTTTGTAATTTAAAATATAACTTAAAAATTGGAACTTAAAACATAAAATTCAAATATTTTTGTAAATAAAATATTTCATTTAATCTTTTTGTATTCCATAATTTCATCATTTGGTTATTAACCTTTTGAATAAATTATAAAGTATGTATCAAATTTATTTCATGGCCTTTGTATCTAATAAGTAATATTGGAAAAATATTGTCACAATGCAAAGCAAATATAATATAGATGTGTATAAATTATTTTTTGTGGGATTATAATTTGTAGTGAAAAAATATTCCTTCTTTGTTATCCCTAATCTAATAATGCCCCTAATATGTGTCATAAGAAGAAAGTTTATTCTATAAGACAATAAAACCATAGTATTAGACAATAGATTCTATTCATGCAAGTTTTTTTTCTTCTAGATTATATTCAATCTTATGATTATGAAAGCCATTAAATGTGGCATTTTGAATTAAAATTGGACTGTTGCACCTATTTTTCCTCAATTTATTTTTATTTTATTGGAAAAAAATCAATGAGTTATAATCGTATAAACAATGTTTGATTGCTTGCATTACATTCAATTACGTTTTTATGAGGTTGGGGGCTACCTGGATTTATCAATTTCAATTTAATTATTATGTTGGGCAAATTGAGTCTGGCTAGCAAGTTTTAACATAAGAGGAAAATAGATTCCTTCGTGAGGCACAATATATTGTTTTTAGACAATAAACAAACTAAAGTCTATTCAATGTGTAGATTGTTTATTTCTTTATAGCCTAGACATCCAATTAAGTCACATGTCCATTTATGTGTTGGTTTCTCCAAATGTGCATGTACACAGCAATTAATTAAAAAAAAAATGGTACCATCAACTGACAATAAATAAGTGACACCAAACTTTTTGGGTTGTGGCCTTCCTCTATGATTTGTTTCAAATCAATCAAAAATCTTTCATCCCAATGGTAATTGAAGTTTCTTTTCCATTGAAAATTTTCTTGTTGCTATGGATTTTTCAAAATAGTTAACACATCCTTTTTACTTTCTCAAACAACATTTGTGATTCTGCTAGTTGTCAAATGTTTTCCCATAGAAGATCATTATGTATATAACATTTCCACCCCATTCTTCAAATCTATTGTGTGTGTTTATTGTGTTCATCTTCTAGTAAAATGGTTAGATTTCATGCTAAAAGTAAAACTAAGCTCATTGTTCCTATGACAAATTTGGAAACTTGCATGTTAGAGAAATGCTTGTGTGTAATGTTCAATTTCCATTTAGAAACTATGCATGTTTCCAAGGACAATATTGCATGTGATGACAACAACAATGGTATTAGATCTATTTATCAAGTTTAATCATTAGTGTTTTCAATTTGAATGGAGGGTGAATGTTGGAAGGTTCAAGATATATAGTTGTAAAAGACCTTTTGAAAAGCTCCTAAAATATTGTTTTGATGTTGGAAATTGTGACATTTGTTGCCAATGGTGTCACACATCTTATGGAGATGAAGTAGGAAGTTTTCCCCAACTAGTTGATCCTCAATCCACATTCATAGATTTGTGCGATTATTCTGATGAGGATGGGACATTTCCAAATTCACTCCACCCATCGAAATTCTTGTTGCACACAAGTCATTCTACTTTTGTTTTATATGATTCCCCCTATTTTGTTAGACACATTCCATGTGTGGGAACACCATTTATGTTGAATGGAGTAAACTTCTTTAGGGCAATGTTGCTTGCCACACATGTTAACTTTGAGTTGAGAGAATTGAACTATGATAAATTTCACATTAAGAATGTTTGCATACATATGTATATTGTTCATATAGTGAATCTCAAAATTAATATTTGAACTTCGAATTTTTTTATTCAAATTTGAAAATTGATATTTCAATTATGAAAACTATTATTTTAACTTTAAAAAAAAATTATAAGAATTTGAAACTTGATATTTGAATGTGAAAATTGTTATTTCAATTGTTTAAAACATTATTTGAATTTGAAAATTTTGATTTGAATATGATATTTTCAATTTCAATTCAAAAAGACTTATTTAATCTAAAAATTGATTTAAAATTCTAAATTAATTCTTTCGAATCCAAAAATTAGTATTTCAATTCAGAAAATTATAATTGATCATAAAAATGGACATTTTAATTTTGAATATTTTTATGTGAATATGAAAATTTATATTTCAGTAGCAATTTTTCATTTAAAATTTAAATAATCATTTAATTTGAACCTGAAATTTAAATTCCAAATTATTATTTTAGATTCTCAAAATTAATACTTCAAGTCTGAAAATTAGTTATTGAGTCTAAAAATGGACATTTCAATTTTGAATATTGTTATTTGAATATGAAAATTAATATTTCAATTCTAAAATTTTTTATTTAAATTCAAAAAACTTATTTGATCTACAAACTGATATTTGAATTCTTAATTATTATTTTCGAATTTAAAAATAATTATTTCAAATTAAAAAACTTTATTGAGTCTAAAAATTAGCAACTTGATTTCAAATATTTTGATTTGAACTTGAAATTTGATATTTGAAGTTTAAAATTTAAAATTTAGGAAATTATTTGACTTCAAAGTTGAAATTTGAATTCCAAATTATTATTTTGGATTTTTAAAATTAATATTTCAATTCAAAAAATTGTTAATTGAGTGTTAAAATGGAAATTTTAATTTTGAATATTAATATTTGAATCTGATAATTAAAATTTCAATTCTGAAATTTGTTATTTAACTTCAAAAAACTTATTTGATCTAAAAATTGATATTTGAATTCTAAATTACTATTTTGGAATCTTAAATTTATATTTGAATTCAAAAAATTTATTGATTGAGTTTCAAGGGTTTTTTTTACTTGTGTTATCCATAATGAATCACTTTTATCAATAATTATAAATGATTATATTTATTAAATACAAGTGACACTAAGTAATTATTGTTATAACATAGATTTTATATTATATAATTTTTATTCTTATATTAGAAGAAATTAATTAATTAAATTAATGTGACATTACTTTAAAATCATTGTAATTAATTTAGATAAAAATTAATTAGTATGTGCATAATTATTTTCTAATTGAACATAATTATTCACATTCTTTAATTTATAACTTCAAACCTGAATTAAAAATTTGGAAAAATTATAGTGTAGTTAAAATAATTATTTTATTGATTTTAATTTCACAAATTATTTTATAATAATATCATCTTAAAAAATTCTATGATTAATCATCTATGATAAATATTTTATAGTAATTTAATAGTAATTATGAAAATTAATGTTATGTTCAACAAATTATTGAATTTATAGTTAATAATTACCAAGAGAAAAACATTATTTGACCTATAATAATTTTTACAACAATAAATGTTATTATAAAATAAATAATGTAATTAGTTGAATAATAATTTTTAAAAACTTGTGTAAGAATTTACTTTTTTTATAACAATTGTTAATTATTTAAAATTTTAAAATAAATATTTAAAATATTTAATTTAAAATTTTAATCATTAAATTAGTTTCACATTAATTATATTATATATAGTTTCATCATATTTTAAAAAGTAATAAAATATTTTTAAATATTTTATTATTTATGAATTCTGTATTAATAACTTGTGAGTAATTATATAGCTAATTTGTTAAATATTAAAAAGGTAATACTTATTTAAGTAATTGATAATGAATATTGATTATTTGTCGTGTATAATTTATAATTTAAATATATGTAAATTTCATCATTATTAATTAAATGATTATCTAATTATCTAGTAGTTGAATTGTTTAAAAATCTAAAAACCCAAGAAAGTAAGGCATGAAGAAAGTTTTGGAATTATAATTTAGTTTGTAAGGAAGTTGTAACTTCAAAACTTATCCCATATTGTTTGTTTTTCATTCCTATTTTTGAACATTATATAAACAAGGGGGTGTGCCTATCCAATTTCACATTAAGAAATTTGTGCACATGGATAAGCTAATCAAAAGGTTCAACCCAAAACAAAAAAACAAATAATGCACAATTTTAAAGTACATACCTCCCCAACCTACTTATCTATTTAGCTAGGTAAATACCTAGTTTGACCTACCCATCTAGGTTGGCTTATGTACCTACCTACATAAGTACCTACATATATGAATAAGTATTTAGCCTAGGAAAGTAGAACCTACCTACTTACTTTTTTACTTAAGTAGGTAGGTAGGTGGGTAGGTGGGTAGGTAAGGATTGTAAGCACCTATTTATGTACCTACTTAGGTACCTACCAACCTAATATTAGTATTTAATGCCACGTGGCATAATATAAGATCATCCAAGTATTTGATTAAACGTCTTAGATTATTTCAAAATAATAATAATAATAATAATAATATTAAGACACGTGGTAGCACATGATTTGCCTTTAATTGTGACCAAAATAGTTGCATCTTAATTGCATGTAACAATACGTATACAATGGGATCAAAGGATGAAATGTATTTGTTGACTTTTTCTTTCATACAATACTCTTTGTCATTTGCGATTAGTTTATCACATGTGACTTGTCTTAAGCGACTAAAAGGATTTTAGTTGTAAAATGTTTCTTGCAACTAAAATTTAGTAGCAAAGAGCAGTAAAAAATACATGTTTTTCTTCTAGTGTTTGCCCCTTTAAAGTCGAAACCAATTATAAGTAAAATGAAATCAAGACTTTTGAAGAAGCAAACTTTGTTCTAAATAAATGGCAACCTATCCATCCTCGAAGTCTATTTAGTGGGGAAAGCTCCATTCTTATAAATAGGCCAGTGGGTGAAATGTCGTGGCCATCAACCCATAATGGTAAAGGATGTTTGTTGGACAATGCCATTGAAGATGTCAAATCTACATTACAATTTGTGGGAGACCGGTCAACTTTTTGAAGTGACTATTAACCCACCATTGGAAGTTCCCCCCCTTGAATATGGACAAATCTATAAGATTTTATTTGGCCAAAATCCAAACAAGAGGCAATGTGAAATTACAATTGGGAACTTCCTAGCGTGCACTTGTTTGGATTTTATAACAATGACTTCTAGTTTGTTAGGTTATCGAAAGAAGTGGGTGCCCTGGAAACACATGCACTATGTTTTATAACATGTTATGTTTTGTGGGGAATTTGAAAATTTCATCCATTTCCCAACTTGGAGTTGTGATGAAGTTTGTCGCTTGTTAGTTCGTGATGTAATTTCTATGGAGTAAAGAGTACACATGTTAAAATTGTCATAAAAAAATGCAAGTGCAATGAACATTGTCAATTGTAGCATTGATGATGATGCTATTTGTTTCAATTATAGGCACCCATAACAAAAGTTATGTAGGATATTCTTTTCACAAATTTTTTTCTTTCCATGAAGATGAATATTCTGTATCACAAAAATAATATTATTTTCATGTAAGCATAATTTATTCTTTATGTGTATCAAATATTTTTATTTATTTGGAAAAAATATTTGACTTACATGGTAAGTATTTTCTTCAAAGATTTTGTGTGGTTCACAAAAGTTCAACTCACATGTTCGTTGTTCACCATTCATGTTCATGCAAGAGTAACATTGGAAAAGGAACAACTAAAAAGAATCAACTTGGGCACTGAGAAAAATTTACATGTGAAAATGAATTTTAACCTTGAATTAGTCAAAAGTGGTCAAGTGGTTGAATTGTTAAAGGAATTCAAGGATATTTTCGCTTGGACCTACAAAAATTGAAAAGGATAGCACCCAAAATAGTTCAACATCGAATCAAATTGAATACATTGATACCACCTACTCATCAAGCAAGGTAAAATCCCAACTACATAGCCATTGTTAAATAAAACATTGATAAACTATTTGTTGCAAGTTACATTAAACCTATTGAAGAGGCTATTTGGTTATCACCAATAGTTATAGTGCCTAAAAAAATATCAAATGAAATATTTGTGTGGAGATTAAATTTAAAGGTTGTCATTAAGAAAGATCTATATCCTTTCCCTTTTACTAATGAAGTTATAAACATTATAATTGGACATGAAGTTTATACCTTTTTAAATGGTTTTTTAGGATACCATCAAATTTCCATAACATTTGAGGATTAGTACAAAATTGCTTTTGTTAATGATTGGTGGGCTTTTGTATGGGTTATGATGCCTTTTGGAGTAAAAAATGAACCACCTACCTATTAAAAGGTAGTTTTGAAAGCCTTTCATGAAGATCTTTTTAAAATGATTTTGTTGTTTTCAATTATTTATCTACCCATATATAATGTCATAACCTTAACATTGAGTTTGTGACTAAGTGTAGAGTGCAAGGGCCCATGAGGTCAAGAGAGTGTGTTTGGGTGTGAAACACACTTTCACAAATGGGGGAAAGTGCAAAAGATGAAGCCCAATGATTCTCAAGTGCACTTTCACTTTGGGAGTCGCATTTGTGCAAGAGTTTCAAATGTTTAGAGCCTTTGTTGAAAAGGAAAACAAGCACCAAATTGGACCCCTAAGATACCATCGGAAAGGTCTTGAAGTGTAAATGCTTAAAATGGCCTCACATTGTTCATTTAGACTTAAAATACATGAATTATGATCAAGAAAATGGTTGGGAGTTAAATTGAAAATTTGATTCCAGCCCATCTAAACCTATAAAAATGGGTGTTTGATTGGCATTATATAATGAGGTCGATTGCCAAAAAATCAAGTGTTGACATTGCCATGTTTTTCATGGTAAGAAAGCTTGGCAGAAACTTCTCATTTGTCTTGGGTTTAGAGTGCATAACGCAACAAGTTGGGCCCAGTTGCTTTGCACATGTTGCCGTATAGTGTTGTGGAAAATTTGCACTAGAAGATGCAGATTTTAAACAAAAATTCTATTTGTTTTTTAATTGCGCTTCGCGCCCTAGTCTTTTGTCAATTAGTGACCCAAATCTCACCATCCACACCTAATGTTTTAGAACTAAAAACATTACCCATCTTACTGCTAAAGTCTATGCGTTAAGACTAGTTATTAGTTTACCTTGGAAATTGTAGACCTAGAAAAACCTACTCCCATACCACCACCATTTGACAAAAGGTAGATTTTGTCTATTAGTTCCTTGACCACCAATTCCCTTAGAGTAGGGGCCAAATGATCTTTCATTGGGTTATGAAATATGCCACTGGAAAGATCTCTTTGAAGGCTATAAGATATTACCCCTGCATGTTCAAAATAAACTTGATTTGAGGAAGATATTAACGTCTAAAGTTTTGGGACAACAAGAGTCTTAATTTTGTAACTCCCATTTGGGAATCCTAAGGAAAAATTTGCCATTTAGATGTAGCCTTCATGGAGAGGCAAAAAACATATTACAAGGAGGGGAGTGGTGCCTCCTTCCAAAGGTTGCGATCCGTGTAAAGCTTGTGTTTGAGGTTGTCCCTACTAAAGCTATCGCACCACTTGCATTCAACTTGCATTAATCACCCTCTTTCTTTAGTTGCGTAGGTTGATGTCATCTTGAACTCTTGCTTGTGAGCTTGTTTTAATCCCATCTTGGAACTCTAATACGCCCTCCCACCTTCGAAGTGTTGCGAGTTAGGGAATGTGCCCCAATTTTTAATTTTACTTTTTGTTTCATTTTGGGACCCACATTTGGGTTTCTAAAGGAATTTGGGGTGCATTGTATAGAAATTCAAAAAATGTTTACTCAAGTGTATAGAATTGTCATTAGTTTCAACCTAGAAAATTATGCATTCATGGTTTGTTTTAGAATTATATTGGGATCCATAGTTTCTAAAAAAAAGAAAATAAAGGCTATAGTCAAGATGCCAATACCCACAACACCCTAGGAATTCCAAGTGTTTAACGGAATGGCCTAGGTTTATTGGTCTTTAATTAATTTTTTTGCCTTTATTATGGTTATTATCACAAAATTACTCAAGAAGATTGAGGTATTTGAGTGGATAGTTGAATGTCAAACCGCTTGGGGAAAGATTAAAATCGGTACATTTCAGCATCCATTTTGATCAATCCCAATTAAGAATTAAAATTTTATGTTCATATTGACACATCTTAGTTAGTAGTAAGGGCAATACTTACCCATAATCCAACTAGTAAGTTTGATCAACTAATTATGTATTTTTCTAAACAATTAATTTTGTTGAGAAAAATTATACCACCATTGAGAGAGAAGCTTTAGATATGGTCTATGTTTTATTCATTTTTATACATTATCTATTAGGTAACAAGTTTGTATTTTATGTTGTTCATATGGCATTAATGTATTTAGATAATAAACCACATGTTTCTAACATGTTAGCTAGATGGCTATTGTTGTTTTTAAAATAAAATTTCAAGATTATATAAAAGCTTGGTAGATCTCACCTAATGGCAAATAAGTTGAATCGATTATCCAATAATTTTGAACCTATTGGAGTACTTGATCAAACCATTGATGTTCATATGTTCACATTACAACATGAGTGGTTACAAAATCTTTATGAATACCTATTAGAAAGAATGATGCGAAAAAGATTATATGAGAAAATAAAGTGGGAGGAACCATGAGTGTTCCACATCAATAATGCTGTAATGATTTCTAAGTTTTTTTATGAACATATTTTTACCTGGTTAGGATGTCCATTGCACCATTATCATTGAGTAAGGTGACTTTTTAAATTAGGAATTGTAATAAAAAAAAACCCTCATATGGTTTTTTTGCCCCATGTCCAACTTGACCAAAATGCCATTTTGGACAATTCAATTTGGACCTGGCCATTTTGACTATGTTTGTTTGGTTGGTTTTTTTTATTGGGTTTTCTAACTAGGTCTTTTTTTTCAAAATCATCATGACGAAAATATAATTTGGGTAGTGACCAAAAACATATTAAAAAAATTATCTTATTTAAAATTAATATAAAATATTAATTAATTAATTAATTACCCTACCTACCTACCCTATTATTTACCCTACTACCTAATTAATAAACCTAATAGTTAATGCCCAAAAATAATTTATTTATTTACCTACCAACCCTATGTCCTAAACCTAAGTTAAACCACTTAAGCTAAGCCAAGCACCCTAGGCCAAGCCTTTAGGCTAGGCCAAGGAGCTTAGGCTAGTTGGTCTAATTATTTTTGCAACCTAGGCTACCTAATTAGGTCATTTAAGTAGCCAAGGTAGCTTAGGTTACAAAGTGCGGATTTGAACTTTTCATTTATGTCAAGTTTTTAACCATTGCACCACCACCCCATAAGGTGATTTTTTGGGACAACATATTTGTAATGAACATGATTTTGGACTAACATATTGTAATCAACTTCCATGAACTTTTTTTTCAACATGCATATTGTATTAAATGAACTTGAATTTTTACATTACTTACATAAATAGATAATTTATAGGTAGGGTAACCTAAGTAGGTAGGAGGTACTTATTATAAATGCATGTAGTTGAATAACACGTAGGTTAGAATTTACTACGCCTTATAAGTACCTACTAGGTCTATGTTTATACCTACCTAATAGGCTATCTATGCCTATGATATTTAGTAGGTTATGTAAATATTTATTAGCCTATTAATAGACCTAGTTTAGGCATACTAAGTAGGTAGCCTAACCTATTAAGTAGGTACAGGCTTAGGTTACTTATGTAATAGGTGAAGCTACCTACTCAGTAGACTTAAGTGCCATAGCTTAGGTTAGTTACATACCTAGCAGGCCTAGGTGGCCTAGGCTATTAACCTAATTTAGTAGGATAGGCTACTTATAGGTAATTAATAAAAATAATTTAAATGATTAATTAATTACTATAAAATATAAATAAATAAATAAAAATCTATGATTAATAATTTATTTCTTCTTTTTAATTACTAAATATTAAATTTTATAATAAATAAATAAATAAATAAATAAATGGTCAATTATTGAATATTTCTTATGAATTATTAAATATTAAAAATTAAGCGATCATAATTTACTATTAATTACTGATTCTTGGTTATTTAATATTAATTTCTCATTATTCATTATTTACTATGAATTAATAATTATCAATTAATATATAACAAATTAATATTACCTAATAAATTAATTTAAACAATGACTTATCAATAATTATTTACAATTATATATTGATTACTATTAATTATTATAAATTACTATCAAATATTAGCCAAAAATTTACATAAAATTGATAATTTGATAATAAGAATTAATCAATTAACAAGTTGATGGATAAATTAATTATTGGTTACTAATTGACATTTATTTGGTGACTAATTAATTATATAAAATATTAACCATAAATTATTGAATATTAACTATCAATTATTAAATATTAACTAATTAATGTATTAAGTTTAAGTACCTACATGTGCTTAAAGGTAGCATGTAAGTAGCCTATTAAACTTTATAAATAATTATTAAGTGTAATCTGTTTAACCTAAAGCTTACTAGCTATGAACTTAGGTTTGGTATATACCTTATGCGAAGTAAATTTGTAGGTTAAATAACCAAATTAGTATGGTTGATTTGATCGAGTGTCAAATAAGAATGGCCAATTTGACTAATTGTAAATCATGATGGCCATTAAATATGGTCAATTAAACATTATCTTGATGGACTTCTGGCCTTTTTGACCAAATGTTTGGTTTTTCACATGGTAAAAAAATGTCACTTTAGTTAAATGTCTTAGTCAAAAGTGATTCGTGTTTTTCATACCTCAAGCCTTTAGTCAAAATGATCATCCCCCTTGGTTAATGTGGACAATTTAGTCAAGTTGGACCTTATGAAAAGTCATGTTTTTTTATAGTGCAAACTACATACAAAGTTGGAGTTGATCACACACCCTTTCAACTTGGTTATGGATTACACATTATTACCAATGGAATATTTATTACCACTTAGACTTGGAGAAAAAATAAACCCAACACACTTATTTGTGTATTAATTAACCATCTTTGAAAAATTATAAGTGGACTAGTTGATTGCACAAGACCTAATTGTTGCTAACCATTGGAACATGTCATTATGGTCACATAATCAATACATTGAAACCAAGTTCCAATTTGGGGACTATGTGTTATGGTTTCTAAGGGCTATTACAACACATTCCCCTAAATTTCAAAGAAGGTGGTTTAAACCTTTTAATTGGTGAAAGCACAATATGATGGTACATTTCGGGCAAGAAAATGTACTTTTTTTGGGGTACATTTTGTATTATTTCGGGGGGCTGTTTTTTTTTCATTTCATCTAATGTTTTAATAAACACATAAAATGGATTTTTTACACAAACCCTCCAACATAATTATTGTTACCTTTCAAATGCCAATTTTTTTAACACATTTTTATGTATTCACACATTTATGCTTATTTGAATGAAAGATCTCATTCATATGCTTTTTGTGAAATCACATGAATGGAATTCTCCATATAACCATGAAATGGGACAATGAACTCATATGTAATATATGATTGAGTAATTCATCAAGTTTGGTAATCGTTTGAATGGTTTTCGAAGTATATTTGCACTTTGCAATATATCATGACGATTACAATTTTTTCACCAATATATTCTTTAATCATTTCATATCAATTTCACAGTGAATTTTTTTTTCACAAGTTTATTATTTGAGTTTTTACCTTATTCCAAGTACCATTTGCAAAAAACCCTTTTAATATTAGGTTGGTAGAAGTTTAAAAACATCTAGTTTCAAATTAGTATTTGTGACAACAATCTTTAACCACTATTATATGGTTTTGCTTGTCACAATTGATAAATTTGATCCTAGCCTAGTTCTAGTTAACATTAACAAATTGAAAACTTACTATTTCATAAATGATAACACATTACAACTTATACTTGTTAACCTTAGTGAGCTAGCTACTAAAGAACCTATTGAAAATGAGGTTTTTGAGTTGGTACTTATTGACTTGTAACTAATCATCAAAACGACACACTTGTTGGTATGAATGTAGGTTTTTGCTTAGTACAGGTTTATGACCCTAAAGGACATGTCTATTCACAACCATTACACCTTTATCAATTGTCAAAGTAGAATAAAAAACCATCGCACCTTTTAGCATGTTTCTTTTTTTTCATTAGAGTGATATTTGAGGCAATGAATGAGAGTGGTTCTAATAGATTGAGAAAAGAAACGGAAGGGAAAAAAAAAGAAATTGCCAAAGTTGGGAAAAAATAAATTGAGAAAAAAAAGTAGAATAAACTCGAGATCATAAGAGTCATTTACATTTAACCACTAGATTCACGAGCACCAATAGAAGAGGAAGAAACAATAAGAGCAAAATCAAAAGCTAAACAAATAACTTGAAGGGGTTTTGTAATTCTTTTGATGATTTGTGAAAACGAATGTTCTAGCATCAATCATAGTAATTTCCAACTTAAAAAAGGAGTAGGAGATCCTTGCCTACCAACTTGTTGTTCATGAGTAGCCACAAGGAGCAAATGAGGAAGAAATAAAAAAAGAAATGGAGTTGTATTAGTCATTTACAAGTCAATTTGTTGTAAAAACTTTCATTGAAAACCTTTTCCAAGAACATTTCGTCAAAGTTATTGTACTTTAATGTCATAAATCTCGTGTGCAATACATCATGAAAAAGGGGAAAATTGTTGTTGAAGAGTTAGTAGTGTCTACAAACCTATTATAATGTTGAGATGTCATATAATAAATGATTAGGTTGGTAGACATTGGACCATTTGATTATTCAAATTTATACCAAGATGAAAATTATTATTATTTTATTATTAAAAAAATATTTTTTAATATGTAGGTAGGTAGGTAATAGGTTGAGGTAGGTTGAAAAAGGCAAGTAAATAGGTAGTAGTTTAACCTACCTAATTTGACTTACATAACATAGTATGTAATCTACCTACCTGATTACTTTAATCTAGCCTACTTACTTTAACCTTTTAAAAATGCACATAGGCGGCAAGTATTAAAAATTGAACCCTTCACCTTCACAATGATAAACCAAATGTTTATTAATGGACTACAACATCAAAAGTTGTCCAAGTTTTGTCAAGTTTTTTATTTCATATGTTCATTTCATATCATTACAAGATTATGAAGTAGGTAGTAGGCAAGTTGTAGGATGATAGGTAAGAGGTAGGTAGGTAGGCAGGTTGTAGGAGATAAAAAATAAAAGGTGGGTAAGCAAGTTGGTAGGTTGAAGAGGTAGGTGGGTGGGTTGGTGGGCACATAGGTAAGTAGGTAGGTATGTAGGTAGGTGGGGGGGGGGGGTAAGGTTTTTTATGTTCATATCAAATGACTTCTAATGATTTTTTAATCATTATAATAATAATTGGATGTCCACATCATTTTGTCATTAATCATGAATGGCATATAGAGAAAATAAAAATATGAAAATTGACACCTTCTAGTTTGTTAGCACCTCATCATCTATTAGTCACATGCCCCATTAATTCATGACTATGACTTTTTACACAAGATTCAAAGTAATAGTTTATGATTAAAGTCATACATATAATCATTTAGGATTTGTAGTTATAGATTTCTTGGTTGCAAAGGACAAAATTCTTTCTAGTGGATGTTTATAGTGCATAATTATGTTGAAAAAGAAACTTCGACAAACATTTTTTGGCTATGGACATTTGAAAGCATTTGATGTTTGAGATGTTAAAATGGTCTGCAACATATTTAAATAATATATGCTAACATAGTTCAATATTTGTTCTTTAAATAAGGTTGACATTAGCATAACAAGCGAAGATTACACGTAACTAATTTACACTTTTCTTTTGTGGCAATACTTGGAATTTGTGAGTAATTTTGACAACACATATGTGCAAACATTGTATTTATCCTTCAATCATTAATGTATAGTATTTGAACTTTTAAATGGATTGTAAAGATGGATAGCATGATTTAAGGTGCAGTTATTAAATCTATCAACACTAAATACAAAAGAAATGGAGTTAAAAAAATGTTTGTTCATTGTTTTTTTCTCCTCTCAACCTTGCCTTGATGTGCATCATACATACAAGACATTCAATGTATGCTACTTCAAGAGTTAAAAACATTGGCTCGACCTACTCATATTCTAGATCTATTTCTATACACAAACATTGAAAGAGTTGTTGGATTAAATGGAAGTAGACAATGTTGTGGAACTTTGATTAGAGCTTGGAATATTTGCATCTAGTAACTGAACCAATTCGATTTCATGAATGCCAACAAGTCCAAACTCACTTGACATGTTTCTTTTGCCTTCACTCCATTGACAATCACCTTTGATTTGATGTAAAACCTCTGTCACTTGCTTCATGGAAGGTCGATCATCTCCTTTGAATGCCAAACAATGCATTGCCATAATGGCCACTTTGTTGATTTCTTGTAAAGTTGCTTCCATTTCTTCAAAGTTTGACGATAACAATTTGGGATCTACAATTGCCTTTACATTACCGTCCTTAATTTGGGGAATGCACATGGCTACCAAGCTCATTTCCTTTTCATCACGAGTGAAGTCCACGGGAGGTTGAGAGGTTATCAATTCCAACAAAATGATTCCAAAGCTATAGACATCACTTTTGTCAGTTAATTGGTATGATATAAAGTATTCAGGGTCCCAATAACCTGGTGTCCCTCGTGCTACTGTGGAAACATGGGTTGCATCTAGTGGGATCAACTTTGAAATTCCAAAATCTGATACTTTAACACTATACTTATTATCTAATAAAATGTTGGCTGATTTCACATCCCTATGATATATGGGTGGATTTGCTTCTGAATGGAGATAAGTAATGGCTTCTGCAGTTTCAATCGCAATTTGCATGCGTTTGGGCCAAGTCAAGTGTCCTAGCTCACTAGTTTTCTCCCCTCGTAAATGTTCACTAAGGTTTCCATTTGGGACATATTCATACACGAGCATTGGTACTTCAGTCTCTAAGCAACATCCATGAAGACGAACAAGGTTTCGATGA